>Ga0194120_10001700_pt1 | contig 39419 bp, 44 predicted proteins | sample TA2MahCa65mmetaG_FD_148642 | JGI IMG/M metagenome (GOLD analysis project Ga0194120, IMG submission 148642) | Freshwater microbial communities from Lake Tanganyika, Tanzania - TA2015019 Mahale Deep Cast 65m | ecosystem: Environmental > Aquatic > Freshwater > Lake | place: Tanzania: Lake...
GCTGTTTCGTCGATTGATTGACCAGGCAGTTTGTACCGGTGCGGTGACTGAAACTGATCTTACTAGCGGAGATGTCTGGCGGTGATTACTAATGGTTGTGGCAGGTGGAGCTAACCGTCCACCCCGCAAATTATTTTAACATACGGCGCAATACGGCTTCGCCTATTGACGCCCTATTCGATTGCGCCTTATGGCCTTATTCATATTTCTTCATGATGAGCGACATAATTAACCGGCTTCTTCTCCTTTGCGTACTGACCTTAACAATCCTTTGCAGCGGGTGTGCAACTTCGATCAAGGGGGCTTGTTCCCTAGACGCAAGGGAACCGGCTAAATTAATCTATTTAGTCAGTCACGGCTGGCACGTCGGTATCGTTGTTAACAGGATCGATATACCCGATGATGTCCGGCTGGTTCATAAGGAATTTTCCAACACCGACTATCTTGAAATCGGGTGGGGCGACAGGGATTTCTACCAAATGCCGATTCCTGATTTGGAAAATGCCCTTAAAGCGGTATTGTTGCCTACGCCAAGCGTCTTGCACATTGTTGCTTTCAATGACCCCGTAGTATCCCATTTTCCTCATAGCGAGATTATTAGCGTTCGGCTGTCAGACGCCGGATTTCAGCGCATGATCCGTTATATTGCGGCAAGTTATGTGAGGGATCCGGTTGGCAACCCAGCGCCATTAGGCGTGGGGCTCTATGGGACCAGTCAGTTTTACAGGTCTCATGAAACTTACCACTTGTTCAGGACCTGCAATGTCTGGGTAGCAAGGGCATTAGATACCGCCGGTTGCCCGGTCAGACCATTCCTTGCAATCACCGGGGATAACCTGATGTCACAGGCACTGTCATTTGGAACGCTGCTACGGGACAAGCCATCCGATGATTGATCTAAGGCCAGGCGCACTAACCAACGGGCAGTGCGCCGTATGTCTTCATGCCGAATTATTCAAACTCATATAAATCCCTTACACAACCGCCCCAACCAAGGGGATAAACCCCTCGCCGTACTCAGTGGTGGAATGTTGAGTAAGGCCTTTATGCCCTCGGGTAAGTCTTTTACTTGCTTCTACCAAACCATGTTTTACCGGGTAATAGTGGATATATAGTGTTCGCACATCAAATTTCTATTTTATTAAACCCTCACCCCAGCCCTCTCCCACATTGGGAGAGGGAGTATAATGCCGAAATTTGAAGTGCGAAAAGTATAATCCAGGTGCGCCCGATGAACATGGGATTCTTTAATTTCAATCACTATCCTTTTAAGCGCGGCATTCATCCGCCGGAACATAAAAACGAGACCAAAGTCTTGCCGATCCGGCAATTCCTTTTCGCGTCTTTAATCATCCTGCCCACCTTACTGTATTATGCCCAGAAACAAACTTGCTAAAACTCACCTTTACAACCGGGCCAGGCATTACCGGCATGGCGGGAAACCTTGAACCAAGTGATTTTCGGTTCGGAAACACGCGCCGGGCGCGCTTTTGATATTGCGCTGATTATCCTGATATTTTTCAGTATAGTCACGGTCATGCTTGACAGCGTGGAATCCATGCAAAGGCTTTATTCGCAAGAACTGTTTTTCGCCGAGTGGTGTTTTACGGTGTTGTTTACCGTTGAATACCTGTTACGGTTGATTGCGGTGCGCAAACCCTGGCTTTATGCCCGCAGCTGTTTCGGCATTATCGATATCCTGTCGATCCTGCCTACCTATCTGGCGCTACTGTTGCCCGGCGTGCATTACATGCTGACTTTGCGGGTGCTCCGGTTGCTGAGGATTTTCCGGATATTGAAGCTGACCGAATATTTGCAGCAGGCGGATATTTTGATGGAATCACTGGCCAATAGCGTACAGAAAATCTTGATATTTATGTATGCAGTCGTAACCTTGGTTGTGGTCTTCGGGTCTCTGATGTACATCGTTGAGGGCCCGGAAGCAGGCTTTACCAGTATTCCCAAAAGCGTCTACTGGGCTATTGTAACCGTTACGACCGTTGGATATGGCGACATAGCGCCCCAAACCCCGCTTGGCCAGATGATTGCGGCGGTCATTATGATTATGGGTTACGGCATCATTGCAGTACCCACCGGTATTTATAGCGCGGAGCTGATTAAAAGCAGCAGATCGCAGCGAGTCCACAATTACGCTTGCCCAAGCTGCGGCGCTGTGGACCATGACTTTGACGCCAATTTTTGTAAATTTTGCGGCAGCACTCTGGACAGTCATGTACCGCATTAATTTTATGGTGCATATAGAGCTTTTCATTGCTTGGGCTTTAATGACCGCCGGTCACCGCAAGCCTGTCGAGGTAAACTTGTGAACCCCAACAAAAATGGCCTTTGCCCGTTGGGGTTTGTTCCTCGTTATGCCCCGTGGATACACCCCGGCCTGGCTTAAACTATACAAGGCCTAACGAATGATATGGTACGAAAATGGGATTCTTTAACTTTCTTCAAAATTCTTTTAAGCACGGCATTCATCCGGCGGAGCATAAAAACGAGACCAAAGACTTGCCAATACGGCAATTCCCTTTCGCGCCATTAATTATCTTACCTACCTTACAACATACCGGCATCCCATCCCAGATCATAGTGAGCGAGGGTCAAGAAGTTGTCCGGGGTCAGTTGTTGGCGAAAGCCGGCGGCTTTGTGTCGGTGCCTTTGCATGCACCCGTATCCGGCACCATCCGGAAAATGGGTTATGTCCCCACGATTTCAGGCAAAAAGGTACCAGGGATTTACTTGGAGTCATTCCCATCCTCCAGCCAGGAAGTGCCGGAAGGCAAAGGTATCCAAGTGGAATCCGCCACGCCGGAAGAAATTCTACAAGGCATTCAGGATGCCGGCATCGTGGGCTTGGGCGGCGCGGCGTTCCCTACCCATGTCAAATTGAAAATTCCCGAAGGTAAACGCTGTGAGGTATTAATCATTAACGGCGTCGAATGCGAGCCCTACCTGACCACCGACCACCGGGTCATGTTAGAGCAGGCGGACGACATTTTCCTCGGTATTCAATACTTACAGAAAGTGACCGGCGCCCAACGGGTTATCATCGCCGTTGAAGCCAATAAACAAAACGCGGCTAATCACTTGGCCGGAAAGGTACCGAGGGAGGCGCCCATAAAAGTTCAGATCCTGCCGGTTAAATACCCGCAAGGCGCTGAAAAGATGTTGGTGTCTACCCTGCTGGGCAAGGAAGTTCCGTCAGGCGGTCTTCCCATTGATATCGGCGCTGTGGTTATCAATGTGGCCACGACCGCGGAAATCGGGCGGCTGCTGCCCCATGGCCAGGGTATTCAGGAACGCGTCATCACCATTACCGGGCCGGGTGTAAAGCAAAAGGGGAATTATCTGATCCCTATCGGAACGCCGTTGCGTTTCGTGTTGGAGCAGGTTGGAACGGCAGAAAATATCAGCGAAGTTTATCTGGGCGGCCCCATGATGGGCACAGCCGTTGCCAACCTGGATATTTCGGTTACGAAAGGCACTTCCGGTATTCTGGTTTTCCCGGAAACAGAAATAAGGCGGAAAGAAAATATCTATCCCTGCATCAAATGCGGCGCCTGCCTGGACGCTTGTCCTATTTTTTTGAATCCCTCGAAACTGGGAATCCTGGCGAAAGCCGGAGCTCACGATGAAATGGCGGAAAAATACCATCTGATGGACTGTTTTGAATGCGGGTCATGCGCCTATATGTGCCCCTCAAACATTCCGCTGGTGCAATATTTCAGGTTATCGAAAAATAGGGTGAGAAAACGTAAGGCATCAATTACTTAGTAAGTATGGTAAAAAGAAGCAGCAAATAATGTTAATTAAGGTGGTTTAATTTACAGTTGTTAAGAACAGCATTTTTCATGTTGAATAAAACACTCAATATCAGCACCTCCCCCCATGCCGTTCAAGGCGTCAGCACGGCTGACATCATGCGGAATGTGGTTTGGGCGTTGCTGCCCGCTGCTTTTTTTGGCGTGTATGCGTTTGGCCTGAGCGCCTTGTTTTTACTGATAACAACAACCGTTTCCGCCGTTCTCACCGAACACTTTTTGTGCCGTTTTAGCAATAAGGAAAGCACGGTGTCCGATTGGTCGGCGGTTATCACAGGCTTGCTACTGGGAATGACGTTGCCACCCAATTTCCCGTTATGGATGGCTTTTTTAGGTGGCGTTATTTCAATTACGCTGGGAAAATTTATTTTCGGCGGCCTGGGCTGCAATGTGTTCAACCCGGCCTTGGTCGGCCGGGCGTTTTTGCAGGCTGCTTTTCCGGTAGCCATCACCACCTGGTATCCGGCCTTCCTGCCAGATCGTTTTTCAACCTATTCCGTGGCTACCTTTACCTTGCCTTTCATGGAACCCGCTTTGGATGGTTTCACGGGAGCGACACCCTTGGCGGCCTTCAAATTCAGCCACCAGGCGACTGCAATCCCGGAGTTGGCGCTGGGCTTGATTAGCGGTTCAACAGGCGAAACCTGCGCAGTGCTTATTATCCTGGGCGGTCTATACCTTATTGCCCGGAACATGATGAACTGGCGTATCCCGGCATCTATCCTGTTGACGGTATTCGCCTTCTGCGGCTTATTAAACCTAATCAATAGCGAGCTTTATCCAACGCCTTTGTTCATGCTCTTTTCGGGCGGATTGATGCTCGGCGCTGTCTTCATGGCTACAGACCTGGTGGCGTCTCCGGTCACGCCGCTTGGCAATTGGGTTTATGGCGCCATCATAGGGCTTTTGGTTGTTGTCATCCGGATTTGGGGAGGACTGCCCGAGGGCGTGATGTATGCCGTCTTGCTCGGCAACGCCATCTCTCCCCACATCGACAACCTTATTAAACCCCGGGTTTACGGAACCGGCAAAAGGTAAAATGCAGATGCAGACCATGTCTCAAGCCGATACCACGGAACCAACTATCAGCCTGAAAATGCTCAAGGCCATGGTGGGTATCGGTATTGTCTGCGCCTGTTTGATTGCGCTGACGTTTGAGTATACCCTGCCAAGAATTGAAAATTTGAAAGCCGAGGCATTGAATAAGGCTATTTCAATCGTCATACCGGGCATGGTGACGAAAAAAACATTCGGTGTTGATAGAAACAACAATCTCTTGGAAGTTAATAACAAAGATAAGAGCCCGCATTTGCTTTATGCCGGTTACGATGAAAATGGAAAGCTAATGGGACTGGCCGTTGAGGCGAGCGGGATCGGCTTCGGCGGGGTTTTGCGTATTCTTTACGGTTATGATCCGGAGAAACAGGCCATCACCGGCTTTCATGTGCTGGAAAGCAAGGAAACGCCGGGGCTGGGTGATAAAATCGAAAAATCGTCCGATTTTCTGGAAAATTTCCGTGCGCTTGATGTCTCGCTCAATGAAGATAACGTCACCCTAAAACATAAAATTACCGTCGTAAAAAACGGGGCTAAAAAAAATCCTTGGGAAATCGATGGCATTACCGGCGCCACGATATCTTCCAGGGCCATCGGAAATATTCTGGCGGACAGCACCCGTCAGATGGCGCCCTTGATTAATCGACATAAGTCAAACCTTGAAAAAAACTAACCGATGAGCGTTCCAGCCAAAACTAAAACGGGATTTCTTGATTCTCTAGAAAAAAGCCCTGCTACCGATATTTTCCTCAAAGGCTTGTGGCGGAAAAATCCTACTTTTGTGCAGGTCATCGGCATGTGCCCGGTGCTGGCCGTATCCAACACGGCTGAAAATGCCTTGGCGATGGGGCTTGCCACTGCCTTTGTTTTATTGATGTCAAATACGCTGGTTTCCATTCTGCGGTTCGTTATTCCAAAGCAGGTCCGTATTTCCTGTTACATTCTCATCATCGCCACATTCGTCACCATGGCGGATTACGCCATTCAAGCCATGAGTGTCGAACTGCATAAAGCATTAGGCGCGTTTATCTCCCTTATCGTCGTGAATTGCCTCATACTTGGCCGGGCGGAGGCTTTTGCCTCTAAAAACACCGTCGAAACATCCGTGCTGGACGCCCTGGGCATGGGCGCAGGCTTTACTTTCGCCTTGTTTTGCCTTGGCGCTGTACGGGAGTTATTAGGCAACGGAAGCCTATTCGGCATTGCCGTTTTTCCGGCAAGTTTTCAGGAATGGGTGGTCATGATGTTGCCCGCGGGCGGTTTTTTTACCCTGGCGCTCTGGCTATTCATCTTTAATGCCGTAAAAAGGGCTAAGCAAAACAAAGAAAGAGGAAAGGCATTGCCATGAAACCGGAATCATTCTGGCACATATTCATCAATGCGAGTTTGATCAATAACTTCGTATTGGCTTATTTTCTGGGAATCTGTCCTTTTCTCGGGGTATCCGGCAAAAAAGAAACCGCTATGAAAATGGGCGGAGCGGTGACCTTTGTGATGGTTATCGCAGCGACTTGCGCTTATGGCATTAATTTATTGTTAATTGCAGTCGGCGCCCCTTTTTTACAACTGATCAGTTATATCGTCGTGATTGCTTCCACGGTTCAGTTGGTGGAAATGTTCATTAAAAAAATGAGTCCGGCATTATTCCGCGCCTTGGGCATATTCCTGCCTTTAATAACGACGAATTGTGCGATACTGGGGCTGGTGCTTTTCCAAACCAATAAGGGTTATGGGTTTCTTGAAAGTATCGTTTATGCGCTGGGAGCAGGCGCCGGGTTCACGTTGGCTTTGATGCTGATGGCGGGCCTCAGGGAACAACTCGATTTTGCCGAAGTCCCAGAGGTAACAAAAGGTACGGTGCTGACGCTATTGATAGCGGGAATTTTATCCCTGTCTTTCATGGGCTTCGCAGGATTAGGAGGATGAGAAATTAATTGATATGCTGAAGACATTATTCATCGGCGTCGCAGGGACGGTTTCGCTCATCTTTATCTGGGTTATTGTCCAGTATGGCTGGAGAAAACTATTTTTATCTTTACTCACCGATGTGGATGTCCTGGCCGGCAGAAACAGTTGCGGCAATTGTAATTGCACAACCGGCTGTGAAAACCAAAGGCAGGTAAAATCATAAGCTTATTGGAAACCAAGATGACGTTATGGCACATTTAGCTGATTTCAATACCGAAAAACAATACCATGCGACCGTTACTAAAACGGAACGCCTGACGCCGCCAGGCAGCGAAGAAATCCGGGAAATTGTGCTGGCAACGGAACAGGACTTTTCATGCCAGGTAGACCAAAGTTTCGGCGTCCTGGTAAGAAGCACGGACGAGTTTGGCAATACCTGGCACCACCGTCTTTATAGCGTGGCGGACTTGCCGGACGAAAAAAACGGGAAGCCTCTTATTACCATGCTGGTGAAACGCTGCGCCTATGTGGACGACTTCAGCGGTGAATTATACCAGGGCGTAGCATCTAATTATTTGTGCGACCGGAAGGTTGGCGATGACATTATAATCACCGGCCCGCACCGTCTTCCTTTTGCGATACCGGAAGATAAAAACGCCAATCTCATTCTTATCGGCATGGGTACCGGCATCGCGCCGTTTCGGGCTTTCGTCAAACACATTTACCGGCATGAAAAGAACTGGCAAGGCAAAATCCGTTTGTTTTACGGCGCCCGCAGCGGTCTGGAACTGCTGTATCTGAACGACAAGGATGGCGACCTGTGCAATTACTACGACCAAGCAACTTTTGAAGCTTTTCATGCCCTTAGCCCGCGTCCGCACATGAACGATCCGATTGCGCTGGATAGTGCGATTGAGAAGCGGTCGGCTGAAATTATCGACATATTGTCTTTCGCCAATACTTATATTTATGTAGCCGGTTACGAGAAGATCCTGAAGATGTTGGACAAAGCTTTCTCCAACATTATGGGATCAAAAGATAAATGGGAAATCCGGAAAGCGGAATTGGTCGCCGGTAAAAAGTGGGCGGAAATAATTTATTAATAGTCGCCAGTTCATATAAGGGAATCTCTAAAAATTGCACTTCGACAGGCTCAGTGCGAACGGTGTTCTAATAAAATCAAACAATTATCCGTTCGTGGTGAGCTTGTCGAACAATGAACGGATAATTTTTAGAGATTCCCATAAATCTGATGAACCAGGGCGTGGCTAACCTCATTATTCATGACCATTCTAACCGCATTAGCCGTATTAGGTTGCCTGACTTTCCTTCTGGCCTTCATCCTGATTGTGGCCAACAAGAAGCTACAGGTACGCGAAGACCCTCGTATTGATGCCGTGGAGCAAATGCTGCCACACACCAATTGCGGGGCCTGCGGTTATCCTGGTTGCCGTCCCTTTGCGGAAGCGCTTGTCAGCGGAAAAGTCTTGCCCGGCAAATGCTCGGTCAGCCCGGATGAGGGGCGCGCAGCCATCGCTAAGTTTCTCGGCGTCGGAATCGGCGCCGAGGAAAAACGGGTAGCCCGGCTGGCCTGTGGCGGCGGCAACAATGTCGCCCTGAACCGCGCCAGGTATCATGGCATCCAGTCCTGCCAGGCCGCCTCCCTCGTTTCAGGCGGGGGCAAAGGTTGTTTCTGGGGCTGCTTAGGTTATGGCGATTGCGAAGCGGTATGCGATTTTAATGCCATCACCATGAATACCTTCGGCCTACCGGTGGTGGATATTGATAAGTGCACTGCTTGCGGCGACTGCGTCGAAGCCTGCCCCAAGGATTTGTTTTCGCTGCACCCCATCAGTCACCGGCTATGGGTCAACTGCAAAAACCTGGAACAAGGTGAAGCTATTCTTGAAGAATGCCAGGTTGCCTGTACGGCTTGCGGCAAATGCGCCATGGATGCGCCGGATAACCTGATTTCTATGATCAATAATCTGCCCGTCGTTGATTATTCTAAGAACCATCAGACCCAGATACCCATTCAACGTTGCCCTACGGGCGCCATCGTCTGGCTGGATGATAAATTGGGAATAATCAAGGGTGCGGAAAGCAAGAAAATCATTCGAAAAGGACAACGTCAGGAAGGGATTTCTTAGTCTCTGTCTAGCCATATCATGCCTGCTATTTTCAAATCAAATAAGGCGAGTATTAATCTCTGGCCATAAATTATAATTGCATGGTAAATCCCTATTAAATCGAAATAAACGCCTGGTAATTTTAGTAACCTGTAAAATTCGCCGGCTAAAACCAACTAGCTAAGGAAATGATCGACTATACGGAAGAAAATTCATGATCAAGGAAAACCTAATTAAAACATTAGCCGGTTTAGCGATTCTCTTCTTGGCCTTGGCCGTGCTCGGTTATTGGTTTGAAGAAGACATGAGGATTGCGACAAATTGGGTGGTGGATCGAATCGGTTTTGCAGGCTTATGCTTGATTTTGCTGGTAACAGATACCTTGGTAACGCCATTCTCACCGGATATTCTTTTGATTGTGGTCGCAAAAAGCGATCTGGCGGATAACTGGTTTCCCTATGTGCTGATCTTAAGCTTGATTTCGGTTATCGCCGGCATGCTGGGCTGGTGCATCGGCCGCTGGCTGGCGCATTTAAAATTTGTGCAAAAACTTTACGGTCAATTTAACGAAGAGCAGCGAAATTTTATTCAAAAATACGGCTTTTGGGCCATTGTTCTGGGCGCGGCAACGCCGCTACCTTATTCGGCAACCTGCTGGACCGCAGGCATCATGCGAATTAAATGGACGACAGTTTTGGCCGCATCGTTGTTTTTCCGTATTCCGCGTGTCATTGTTTATTACCTCATAATTGCATCCACCGGTCATTTTTATTGAACAAATTCCAACTAAGAACCATAAAGCCGAAAAGCATCAACAAACGCCACAAAGATTGCTCCGACAGGGGAACTTGCAGCGGTGCATCGGTATCCTAAACGGTGAGGTCGCGGTTTAATCCGGTGATGCCGCGCAGGTAACTGCGCGGATATGGCGTTCGTCCAGATGCTGTTGGACTACAGACAATGTGTACATCGCTTGGCGCAACAGCGGTAAGCGCGTCCATAAACACGACAGGATCGTGCCGATCAGGTGGTTGTCTGGATTGAGCGATAACAAACCAAGTCGATTCCTTACTTGCCAGCAGCGCCTAATGGACGTATTAATAACATAAGCGAATGTCCTATCTTTTGATGCAACGCAATAAAAATGGAAGAAATAATTACCAAGATTTCGCAGCGATACGACCACGATCCGGTCAATTTATTGCAGATTCTGCGGATAATCCAAGCCGAATACCACCATATTCCCGACGCGGCGATAGAGCAATTAGCCAAGCTCTTGTCCATACCCCGCACCCACATCCTTGCCGTCGCCGAATTCTACAGTTTTTTGCATTTAGCGCCTCGCGGGCGTTATGAGCTGCTCGTCAGCGATTCCATTACCGATCGCATGCTGGGCAAGCAGGACGTGATGGCGTATCTGGCCCAGCAGCTAAAGGTCCCGATTGGCGGCACGCGCGATGACGGCGCGGTCAGCCTGGATAATACCTCCTGTACCGGCTTATGCGACCAAGGTCCGGCGGGATTGATAAACGGTCTTCCGTTAACCCGCCTGAACAAATCGCGTATCGATGTTATTGTTGATTTAATCAACCAGGATAAGCCGTTAGCGGAATGGCCGCGGGAATTATTCGCGGTGGCCGATAATATCCGCAAGCCCGGATTGCTGTTGAATAATGGGATACCGCTTGGTGAAGCCTTAAAGTCCGCATTTGTGCGAGGCTTGCCGGAGACCTTGGAAGAAATCAACCGTTCCGGGTTACGCGGAAGGGGCGGAGCCGGATACGCAACCGGCTGGAAATGGCACCTGTGTTATGAAGGCCCGGAAGAAGAGGCGTATTGCGATATCGAAACACAACGGCAACTACAACGCTATGTGATCTGCAATGCCGACGAAGGTGAGCCCGGCACCTTCAAGGACAGGGTTTTGCTAAACAGTTATGCCCATCAAGTCTTCGAAGGCATGACCGTCTGCGCGGCGATCACCGGCGCAACTCAGGGCTTTTTGTATTTACGTGGCGAATATTTGTTTTTGTACGATAAGCTGCAAACCATCCTGGCTGGGCGCCGCCAAGCCGGATTGTTGGGCAGCCATATTCTTGGCCAGGATTTTAATTTCGACATTGAAATTCATCTCGGCGCGGGCGCTTATATCTGCGGGGAAGAATCGGCGCTGATCGAGTCGCTGGAAGGCAAACCCGGCATTCCGCGCAACCGTCCGCCTTATCCGGTGACTCGAGGTTATCTGGGCAAACCCACCGTCGTCAATAACGTCGAAACGTTCTTTGCCGCGACCGCGATAGCGGTCAACGGCGGCGAGTGGTTTGCCAAAATTGGCACGGAAAAATCCAAGGGCACGAAGATTTTAAGCATAAGCGGTGATTGCGCCCGGCCCGGCATTTATGAATATCCTTTCGGCACGGCTATTCAAACCATTCTGGATGATTGCGGCGCCAGCGATGTGCTGGGCGTGCAGGTGGGTGGGCCGTCCGGCGCATTTATTTCCGATCAGGAATTCGGCCGCAAGCTGGCGTTTGAGGATATGGCCACCGGCGGTTCGTTCATGATATTCAACAATTCCCGTAATATTTTGGATATCGTGCGCAATTTCAGCCATTTCTTCGCCCATGAAAGCTGTGGATTTTGTACGCCATGCCGGGTCGGCACATCATTGCTTAAAAACCAGTTGGACAAAATCATCGAAGGACATGGTTCGGCGGGCGATGTCGCTGCGCTGGAGGAAATCTGCCAGCTTGTCAAAAAATACAGCCATTGCGGGCTGGGGCAGACCGCCGCCAACCCGGTGTTATCGACCTTGGAGCGTTACCCTGAAATCTATCAGAGTAAATTGAAAAAGATCAGCTACGAGCCGGGTTTCGATCTGGACGGCGCGCTGGAAAGCGCCCGGCGCATGGCGAAGCGGTCAGACAAGGCCGCGCATCTGGCGCAAATCGACGAACATCATGACTAAATCCTTTACTCTCGATGGCCGGATTATTCCTTTCGAGGACGGTGAAACCATTATCGAAGCTGCTGCCGCGGCAGGCGTTTACATTCCGCATCTTTGCCACCATCCGGATTACACGCCGCACGGCAGTTGCAAGCTGTGTTCGGTGAAAGTCAACGGCCGTATCTGTTCGGCTTGCACGTTTCCGGCGGAGGAGGACCAGGAGATCGTCAGCGAATCCGGCGAAATCAATGCCGACCGCAAACGCATCACCCAGATGCTGTTCGTCGAGGGCAACCATCTGTGTCCGGGCTGCGAAAAAAGCGGCAATTGCCAGTTGCAGGCGGTGGCTTATCATTTGAACATGGTCGATAATCACTTTCCTCACTTTTTCGCCAAGCGTGAGCTCGATGCTTCCCACCCCGATGTGCTCATCGACCATAACCGCTGTATTTTTTGCGAACTTTGCGTGCGCGCCAGCCGGGAAAAAGACGGCAAGAATGTGTTTGACATCGGCGGCCGGGGGATTAACAAACGGCTCATCGTTAATGCACCCACCGGCTTGCTGAAAGACAGCGACCTGGAAGTGACGGACGAAGCCGCCCATATCTGCCCGACCGGCGCGATTTTAATTAAACGCACCGGCTACCTAATTCCTATTGGCCAGCGTCAGTTCGATCAACAGCCGATCGATAAGGTAAGTTTAACCACCGGGCAGGGCGGCCATGAGCAATAAAATCAGAATCGCCACGACATCGCTGGCGGGCTGTTTCGGCTGCCACATGTCGTTTCTGGATATCGATGAACGCCTGACGAAATTTGCGGAAATCGTCGAATTCGACCGCTCGCCGCTGACCGACATCGAACACTGTGGCGAGTGCGACATAGGCCTGATCGAAGGCGGCGTGTGCAATTCGGAGAACGTGCACGTGCTGCGCGAATTTCGCAGGAAGTGCAAAATCCTGGTCGCCGTCGGCGCTTGCGCGATCAATGGCGGTGTGCCCGCGCTGCGCAACTTCATTCCGCTGGAAGAATGCCTGGGCGAATCCTATCTCGACGGCATCGGCGTGGAAAATCCACAGATTCCGGGCGATGTCGAGTTGCCGTTACTGCTGGATAAAGTCCGTCCTGTGCATGAAATCGTCAAGATCGATTATTTCATGCCCGGCTGCCCGCCTTCGGGCGATGTGTTCTGGAAGGTTCTAACCGATTTATTGGAAGGCCGGGAACCCTCTTTGCCTTATGATTTAATACATTATGATTAAAACATCGGCTATGAATAAGACTCAATCCTTATTGTTAGCAGTTTTTAGCGTGTTTCTGATTATTGGTTTTGGCCCGGTCTCACCGACCTGTTTGATCGGTTTTTTTATTGTCCTGTTCAGACCTGTCTGGTTTAAACAGGTAACCATGTCCTTATATCAGGACAAGCCTTACGTTCGTGAGGAATTCGCAGTATCCGAACAAGAGACGAAGCAGGCAAGAAAACATCTTTTTTATGGCTTTTTGATTTTATTTATCACCGATATTATGCCTATTCCGGTCACAGCGCCTATCGCTATAATGATTGTTTTGACAAGGCCTGAGTGGTTTTTCCGGATGATGGTCAGAGTGTATGGCCCAAGAATTAATCTTGCAGTTATGCCGTCAAGAGGATAATGATGTACGAGCATTTGGAAACCGCGCAAAACCAGGAGAAACTAAGACGCATCGCCATCGATCCGGTATCGCGGGTCGAAGGCCACGGCAAGGTGACCTTATTGCTCGACGAGAACAATAAAGTCCGGCAAGCGCGCTTGCACATCGTCGAATTCCGCGGTTTCGAACGGTTTATCCAGGGCCGTCCCTACTGGGAACTGCCGGTGCTGGTGCAGCGCCTGTGCGGCATCTGCCCGGTCAGCCACCATCTGGCGGCGGCCAAGGCCATTGACCAATTGGTCGGCGTCGATCCTAAAAATTTGCCGGTAACCGCCACCAAGTTACGTCGTCTGCTCCATTTCGGCCAGGTGCTGCAATCCCATGCGCTGCATTTTTTCCATCTGTCCAGCCCGGATTTGCTGTTCGGTTTCGAGAGCGAAATCAATAAGCGCAACATCATTGCCGTGCTCAACGATTATCCCGGCATCGGCCTGCAGGGCGTCAAGCTGCGCAAATACGGCCAGGAGGTCATCCGCATGATTTCGGGCAAGCGCATCCACGGCAGCGGCGCGATTGCCGGCGGCATGAACAAGGCGCTTAGCAAAGAAGAACGCGATTATCTGTTGCTGGACATCGATCAGGTTATTGATTGGTCAACGTCCGCAGTTAATCTGGTCAAAAAAATCCATTGCTCGAATCTGCCTTATTACGACGAATTCGCCACCATCCGCTCCAACTATCTGGGGTTGATCCAGCCGAACGGTGCGCTGGAGCTTTATCACGGTGGCATCCGGTGTAAAAATGATAAAGGCGAAACCCTCGTCGATCATTACGATTACCGCCACTACAATGACCTTATTCACGAAGAAGTCCGCTCATGGACCTATATGAAATTTCCCTACCTGCTTCCACTGGGTAAGGATAACGGCTGGTACCGGGTCGGGCCGTTGGCGCGTGTAAACAATTGCGAGTTCATCGATACGCCGCTGGCCGAAGCGCAGCGAGCTGAATTCAAGGCGCATGGCGGCGCGAATTCCCTATCCGCTGCCGCACTCCCACCATCCCTGGCGGTCGAAGCGATGGTGCACAGCACGTTGGCAACGCACTGGGCGCGGCTAATCGAAATGCTGCATTGCGCCGAAAGTATTCAAAGGCTGCTGCACGATCCGGATATTTTGGGTCAAGATTTAATCGCCCACGGCGAGAAACGCTACGAAGGCATCGGCGTCATCGAAGCGCCGCGCGGCACCTTGTTCCATCATTACCAAATTGACGATAACGACATCGTCACCAAAGCCAATTTGATCGTTTCGACCACCAGCAACAACCAGGCGATGAACGAGTCGGTGCGGCAAGTGGCGGCGGAATACCTGTCCGGCCGGGAACTGACGGAACCCTTATTGAACAACGTTGAAGTCGCCATCCGCGCTTACGACCCGTGCCTGTCGTGTGCGACGCATGCGGTCGGCAAAATGCCGTTGCAACTGGAGTTAGTCGATGCGCAAGGCCATTTAATCGACAAAATAGCTAAACACAGCGACGGTCAAGTGGAACGGATAAATGACTAAGCCGGTGTTGATTTTCGGTTACGGCAATCCCGGCCGAGGCGACGATGTCCTGGGACCATTGTTATTGGATTACATCGCCCGGCATTTTAATCTGGACGGTATCGAACTCTTGAGCGATTTCCAATTACAGATTGAACACGCACTGGATTTGGCAGATCGTGAACTGGTGCTGTTTGCCGATTCTGCAATGCCGGGCGAAATATGTTATAAATTTTATGAACTCCTGCCGGAAAAAGACCGTAGCTACACCAGTCACGCAATGACGCCGCAATCGGTGTTGGACGTGTATACTGACATCCATGGTCAATCGCCCCCCGCGAGTTTTCTGCTGAGTATCATGGGCGAAACATTCGAACTCGGCGAAGGCTTAAGTCCGGTTGCCCGGCAAAATCTGTTGGCGGCGAAGTCTTTAGTCAACGAACTATTGGCTGAACCGGAAATAAAAACCTGGCGGAGAATAGCCGAACAGCGGCAGCCGTTCCGTCATCTTATTCAACACAAATAACGGCGATATGCATGAAATTTCGGTGCTGGAAAATCTTAGGGAAATTATTGAAGCGCAGGCGCAAGAACAGCATTTTAGCAATGTTGCCAGAGTCACGTTGGCCATCGGCAAGCTAAGCTGCGTTGACCCGGAAGCTTTACGATTCGGATTTGCCGCAGTGATGAAAGACACCGTCGCGGAACGGGCCGAACTGATCATCATGGAAATTCCAGCTTTGGGTTTTTGCGGACAATGCAAAGGACAAACAACGATGGAACTTTTGTACGATCCTTGCGCTTATTGCGGCGCGCCACTGACTGAAATCGTTCAAGGACGCGACCTGCGGATCGTCGATTTATTGGTAAGTTAACAGAAAGGGGAAAAGGCTATGTGCGGTATCTGCGGCTGCGGCGAACCCGCCGGACAAACGAAATTGAAACCGGTCACCGGCAGGCCACGGTATGTCTTCAATCCGGCCAGCGGCTATCACACCGGCATTCCGGCGGCAGAATTAAACTCAAGCGGGCAAAAACGGCTGCTCAACATCGATCAGGATTTGTTCGCCAAGAATGATATTTATGCCGCGCAAAACCGGAGTTTTTTCCGGCAACATCAAATACTCGTTTTAAATCTTTTGTCCAGCCCCGGCGCGGGCAAGACCACTTTGCTGGTGGAAACGATCAAGCGTATGCAAGACCGGATTGCCATTGCCGTGATCGAAGGCGACCAACATACGGAACGCGATGCCGAACGCATCCGGGTAGCAGGCGTGAAAGCCTTGCAAATCAATACCGGCCGTCTGTGCCATCTGGAAGCGGACATGATCGGGAAAGCCGTCACGCAGCTGAACATCGAAGACCGCAGTCTGCTGTTTATTGAAAACATCGGCAATCTGGTTTGCCCGTCGGCGTTCGACTTGGGGGAGTCCTATAAGGTCGTGATTTTGTCGGTCACCGAAGGCGATGATAAGCCGCTGAAATACCCGGACATGTTTCACGCCGCCGATTTGCTCATCATCAACAAAACCGACCTGCTGCCTTATGTGGATTTTGATGTTGCAAATTGCGAGGAGTTTGCCAGAAGAGTTAATCCAAACATTAAAATCATCCGGCTATCATCCACTAACCATGAAAACTTTAAAGCATGGACAGACTGGCTTTCCGCGGGTATTGAGACAGATTGAGTGCTTTTCAACAGATTCTCGGCAACTGTTCTCCGCTTAACAAATTCAATACACGGCTTGTCCCGAAACTCGTTTTGACGGTCACCATCCCGCCCGGCTTTGGTCTTATCACTTTACCGATCACAGCGGCCTGTTGGCCCAGCGGATCGAGCCGTAAAATTTCGAGTGCCTGATAAGTCTGGTGTTCCGGGACAAACAAGACGAAACAACCTTCATTGGCGACATACAGGGGGTCGAAGCCTAATATTTCGCAGGCACTGCTTACCGCTTCATGAATAGGAACGGCAGTTTCGTCGATTTCGAGGTGGCAATCCGCCGCGGAGGCCAATTCCAGCAAAACGCTGGCAAGACCACCCCGGGTCAGATCCCTCATGCAATGAGCCTGGACGCCTGAATCAAGCAATCCGTGAACAATGCCCGAAAGATCCGAACAGTCGCTCGTAATGTGGTGATCAAACTGCATGCTTTCGCGTTCCAGCATGATGGCGATTCCATGTCTGGCAATATCGCCGTTAATGATGATGCTGTCGCCGGAGTGAATTTTTTGCGGCGAAATAGCCAATGCGCTCTCAATAATACCGATGCCGGCGGTATTGATATAAAGCCCATCGCCTTTGCCTTGCTCCACGACCTTGGTATCGCCGGTCACGATTTTCACACCGGCTTTTTGTGCGGATTGCTGCATGGATTGCAAAATCCGTTTCAAGTCTGCAAGCGGAAATCCTTCTTCAATGATCAGCGAACAACTCAGATAAAGCGGCTTCGCGCCGCTCATCGCTAAATCATTCAGGGTCCCGCAAACCGCCAGTTTGCCAATGTCGCCGCCGGGAAAAAACAAAGGCTTGATCACGTAAGAATCGGTGGTGAATGCGAGTTTTGCACTGTTTACGGTGATGACCGCGCTATCTTGTTTTTGGGCCAAAATAGGATTATCGAAAACAGGTTGAATCAATCGATCCAGCAATTGCTGCATCAGACGACCGCCGCCGCCGTGCGCCATGACAATTTGTTCGTACGGCAATGGCAACGGACAATTAAGGTTGATTTCAGCCATGCGGGTGACGCCGGTAACGATAATACGCCGCACATGCGCCTTCCGAGGATACCATCGTCGCGCCGAGCGGCGTTTCCGGGGTACAACGAATTCCGAATTCTGGGCATTGCGGAGGTTTTATCAACCCTTGCAATATCTGTCCGCTCTGACAATTGTGCGGTTCGCTGACTACATCGATGCCGGTATCGAAACGCAGTTCGGCGTTTCTGTCGTTGTATTCATCGGATAACGCCAATCCGCTGTTAGGTATCTTGCCAAGACCCCGCCAATGGCTATCGACAACTTTAAACACGTTCTGCATCAGTGCTTGTGCTGTCCGGTTACCGTTGGGGTTAACGACGCGGCGATATTGATTTTCGACTTCATAGCGTTTTTCTTCCAATTGCTTGAGGCATAAATAAATGCCTTGCAAAATATCGACCGGTTCAAAACCGGTAATTACAATCGGTTTACGATGTTTATGGCAGATCGGCAAATATTCTTGATAACCCATGATCGAACAAACGTGTCCGGCACCCAAAAATCCATTAATTGAATTTTCGGTCGACACCAGCAAGGCTTCCACGATAGGCGGGACACGAACATGACAAACCAGAAAAGACAAATTCGACAAATTATCCTGTTTGGACTGCCATACGGCTATTGCGGTCGCCGGCGCTGTCGTTTCGAATCCTACGCCAAAAAAAACGATCTCCTTATCGAGGTTCTGCCGGGCAATCGTCAAGGCATCCAGCGGCGAGTAGACGATGCGAATGTCCGCGCCTCTGGCTTTCACGCTCAGCAAATCCTCGCGGGAGCCGGGTACCCGCAGCATGTCGCCAAACGAGCAAAAAATTACGCCCGGTTGCCTAGCCATCGCCAAAGCCTTGTCGATGGCCGTGAGCGGTGTGACACAGACGGGACAGCCCGGGCCGTGGATTAAGGTCACGTATTCCGGCAACAACTGATCGATGCCATATTTGAGGATGCTATGCGTTTGCCCGCCGCATACCTCCATAATGCGCCAAGGCCGGGTGGTCAAAGCGGAAATGGCGTCGGCCAGTCGTTTAACTGTATCCGGAGCTCTGTATTCATTAAGGTATTTCACTCGAAATCCGATCTATTGGCTAATTCGCTGAAAGCTTGAAAACTTGCCTTCGCCTCTTCTTCGTCAATGAGGGACAGGGCGATGCCCGCATGAACGATGACGAAGTCGTTGAGCTTCGCCTCCGGTACGAAACCAAGACTCACCACTTTACTGATTCCGAAAAAATCGACCTGCCCCGTGCGTTTTAACGGATCGGCATGGTCATCAATCGCAATAATTTGTCCGGGAATTGCCAGGCACATGTTATTGAATTAAATATTTCGCGGCATAAATCTGACCCAGCGCAAGCCCACCGTCATTGGGCGGCACCTGTTCGTGGCAGAAGACTTGAAACCCGGCTGCTTGTAATTTTGCTACCACTTGTTCGACTAACACGGCATTCTGAAAACAGCCGCCGCTCAGGACAATTTTTTCTTGTTGCGCAAGCTTGGCAACCGCCGTTGTCATCTCAGCCAAGGTATTATGAAACTTTGCCGCTATCCTGGTTAAGGAATGGTTACCGGCATCCTGAAGTATTTCGCCTAACATCGGTTGCCAATCGATGACGACAGGTTTATCGCCGGTTAATGTAAAGGAATAATGTTGTTCTGTCGAAATGGCGGAGGCGAGATTTTCCAGTTTTATGGCCGCCTCCCCCTCATAAGTATTGAACTGGCATAGCCCTAAAATAGCCGCGACAGCATCGAATAAACGCCCTGCGCTGGTCGTCTTTGGACAATTGATCTGTTTGGTTAAAGCGGTTTTAAGCATGCTCAGTTCTTGCTGGTTAAAGGATAATGCGCATTGCTCGGAAATGGTATCGCCAAAAGCTTCATACAACAACCCCAATGCCGCGCGGCGCGGCTCCTGAATCGCTTTCACGCCGCCCGGCAGAGAAAAAGACCGAAAATGCGCGAACCGGCCGAACCCATTCGGCGTGATTCGTAAAAACTCCCCGCCCCAAAGGGTGTTATCGTCGCCCAGGCCTGTGCCATCCCAGATTATGCCTAAGACAGGCGGTTCCAGTTGGTGTTCCGCCATACAGGAAAGCGCATGGGCATAGTGATGCTGAACGGGTAAAAGCCTCCCCTCAAGGCCTTGAACATATTGGCTGCTGAAATAAGCATCATGGCTATCGTACAAAAAGGATACCGGCTTGGTTTTATAAAATTGTTTCAAATCTGCAAAGGTCGAAACATATTGACGCTCGGAAAGTTCAGACTCCAGATTGCCTAGGTGCTGGCTGAGAATCACTTTATCCTGATGCGATAAGGCCAGAGTGCTTTTTAACTGCCCACCGGCCGCGATTAAACCATTCATATCGCCGTTTAACTTAAAAGGCAACGATGAATAACCGCGCGCCCGACGCAGGGCAGTCATTTTACCGTTGATCTCGCGCACTATTGAATCGTCCAAAGGCCTTGTTATAGGCCGGTTATGTGTCAACAAATAATCGGCAATGCCGTTCAGCCTTTCCAGCGCTTCTTCTTGCCTTATGCAGATCGGTTCGTCCTGACGGTTGGCGCTGGTAGCAATGACTGGCGATTCCAACTCGGAAAGCAAAAGATGGTGTAACGGCGAATAAGGCAGCATGATACCCAGAAGATTGATATCTGGCGCCGCCGAGCGAGTAATGGCAGAACTATCCTCATTTCGCTTCTTCAATAAAACAATCGGCGCGGCGCTGGAAAACAAGGTTTGTTGTTCGGTTTCGCTGATGAAACATAATTCATGCGCTTTCGATAAACTTCTGACCATCAGGGCAAAAGGCTTATAAGGCCGGTTTTTCCTTAGTCTTAACCGTTGGACCGCTTTTTGATTCGACGCGTCCACAATGAGCTGAAAACCGCCGATACTTTTTAACGCAATTATTTTTCCGGCTTTAATTTTTTCTATCGCATAATTCAATGCATCTTGTTTTTCGGCAATTAACACACCTTTTTCATCCAGCATTTGCAGCGAAGGGCCGCAGTACGGACAAGCGATTGTTTGGGCATGAAACCTGCGGTTATCCATCGAATAATAGTCATCATGACAATCCCGGCATAACTCGAAACCAGACATGGATGTTCGAATGCGGTCATAAGGTTGTTCCGTCATAATGGAATAGCGTGGACCGCAATAACTGCAACTGATAAAAGGGTAGCGATAGAAACGACTGCCGGAATCGAAAAGTTCAAGAAGGCAATCTTTACAGGTTGCAATGTCGGGAAGGACGAAAGCGGAGGCTATACCATCAGTTATACTTTTTCTAACCTGAAAATCCGCATAACCTTGAAGCGCTTTCGGTGTTATCGTTAACGACATGATTTCACTAAACGGTGGTTTATCGGTGTTCAGGTCGTCGAGAAAAGCATTTTGATTATTTCGCAATCCTTCAATGGCAATGCGGACTCCTTGGCTGGTATTAATGACCCAGCCCGTTTGCAGATGTTTGCGAGCAAGTTTGACAATAAACGGCCTAAAACCGACACCTTGAACCAAGCCTTCGATTTCTATGCGAAGATGATTTTTAAGATGATTTTTAATCGGATCAGACGCTCTCAAATTCATAAAATCTTACGATTAATAAGCAAGGCGGCCTGTTTAAAACCCAACGATAGCGGTTGCTGCCAGCGTTAAAATTCGATCCATCCGAACTTCGCCCTCATTTCATTAACGAAATGTTTTCACATCATTCACTTACAATGGCTTGCTGACAATTTTCAGCGTGATATCGCCGAGATTGCTTTCGATGGTAAAGCCCAGATTTTCCACAAACTGTAACATATTGGCATTATTGCTTGATACATCGCCCTGCATCATTTTAATGCCTTTTGTGCTGGCCGCCGCCATCAACTCAAACATCAGCTTATGGCCTAAGCCCTTGCCCTGCATTTCATCGGAAATCACGATGGCGAATTCACAGGATTCGCCCTCCGGATTGATGGCGTAACGGGCGATGCCGAGCTCGATGTCTTTGCCCTGTTGCTTTGCTATCGCGATGAGCGCCAGTTCCCGGCTATAGTCGATTTGGGTAAAACCAACCAATTGCGTCTGGCTCAGTTGCTGTATATTGTTCACAAACCGGAAATAACGGGAGTTTTCCGACAAATTGCGCACAAACGATTGTTCCAGAACATCATCTTCCGGCCGAATCGGGCGGATGGTGATGTTGGAACCGTCTTTCAGTTGCCAAGTGCTGACCAGATGCGTCGGATAAGGATAGATTGCCATGTGTGCATACCGATCCCGACCTGGACTGCGGTATTCAATAACCACTCTGGCATCCACGGCAATTGCGCCATTTTCGTCGACAATAGTATCGGTAAGGCTTAACTTAACGGCATTGGGGGTTACTCAGCCTGTCGTCAATAGACCTGCAGGAGTGGTTTGCAGTTTTTAATACAGTGAAATAAGATTGTCAGGGCAAAATGTATTTATAGGGTTTGTTATAAAAGTCCCGGCAAGTTATCAACTTTTACTATAGATTAAAGATAAGCGGTGCAGTTTCTGAATCGCTTATTCTTTGAGGTGACCTAAGAATCCAAGCTTCTGAATATGAATCAGGCGTTATTGTTAGGTTTATATGTCTAAGCCATGCCAGGTTTTTTAGAGCCAAATACTATGAGTTCACTTTACCATTGGCAGTTTTGACAGTCCGCTTACCCATATTTCAAAGTCTGTAGCCAGATAATTTGACAGTCAGGATATGGCCGATCCAAGGCATTCAAAATCTGGCTGGTTTTGTATCGGAACCGGTGGCGGCTTTGCGAGCGGAATGCCTGGCGGTTTTGAAGTCGGAATCAGTGGTGGTTTTGATCGGAATACGCAGCCAGCCTTTCGAACGAGCAAAAAAAACCGAACGTGAAGTTCGGTTTTTTTGTTGAAGTTGGTGTTCGTCTATTTTACTGATGAGGGTGTTTGGACTGATAAAGGAGATATCGCAGTCCCTGGTGATCGGAAGCGATCACCAAGATTCCAGCGTCTGCTTTCAATTTCTGTGTATAAGTACCCATCTGCATGGAGATCACCATCATCATCTTCCCAAGGCGCCATCCAAATACGCATTACCTTGGCTTGTGTTCTGATGGGAATCGGTTGCTCGATACTTGGCACCGCAACCTGGCTTGTTCCGTTCTTAATTTGACCGGTGACGATTGCAGGTTTTCCGTTCTCATGTTTATCGGATTCCGATATCGTTTTCACATAATCCGAAGACTCAGTAGCTTGATATACCTGACGCGCTGACATGCAGCGGACCCCGTCAACTCCACCTGGACAGGAAAAGTCTGATTGACCAATCCCCAAGTACGAACACCCGTTTAAAAGCGCCGTAAACGAAGCCAAAAATATAGATTTTAAGTATCGATTATCTACCATTGATTTCATCCTCAAGGTCTTTTTCCAGCAAGGTTTTGAACGATTTAACGCCACCTTTAAACGTGTTTTTTGATGGCAAGAAGATGAAGGGAACTCCCTGTATATCCAGCAATTTAGTAGCTACAACTGCTTTCTGCAGAGGTTTTAGATCACATGCCCCTTCTTTACGAACCAGCGCTGGCAGCTTGGCATAATCCTTCGCAATCAAAGCCTTCAAAGATTGATCTTTATCTTGATTGCATATCAGTTTTTTGCTGATCTCAGCCGATTCTTTTCCGAGAACAGGGATCAAGACCAATTTGAATGAGTACTCTTTACCCAACGGCTCAAGCTGAACAATAAGATCGTGACAATAGTTGCATTGAGGATCCAAAAATATTGTCACCTCTTTCTTGCCTTTGCCTATGGTGAATGTAGACAGTTCATCAGGACTTAGGCCGATTTTCCTCAAGTCTACTTTGTCAATGCCTTTGGTATCTGATACCGATCCAATAACCTTTCCCTGCCACATATCGACTAGCTTGAAATTACCCGCAACGACAAAATGACCGTTATCCGTTATCAAGAAAGTTCTTTCACCCGCCTTAACCATCGATAATCCAGTCACAGGTAATCGTTTTACTTCGTCGACGCTACGCATGATGTCTTTGACTTCTGCCGTCATTTCAGTGTCTGTTTTTGGCTTGTTAAGCTGAGCCGCATCTAGCCCTACTGCATGAGATTCTCCCCAAAACAAAACCAGGACAAACAAAACTGATATCTTTTTCAACATTATTTTCTCCAAAATATTTAATTTAGCGTCGATAGCCGCCGTAACCGCTTCCCATGTTGCTGCCCATACGAGAACCTAAATAACCGCCAACACCCTGTCCGCCACTACTGAGCATTCCGCTCATCATGTTTCCCATCATTTCGTTTCCATACATCTCATTATTCCCGCCCCCGTAACTTGAGCTCGCATTACGTGCATTTCCTGCCATGCCTGATCCCTGTTGGTTGGATTTCGATTTCGGTGACAAAGACATACCGCGGATCATGATGAAGTCGATTTTCCGGCCGGCATCAACTTCAATAATTGGGAAAATATTTTTTGCCATTTCCAGGTAGTAATCAGCAATTTGTTCAGCAGCGCCTTTCACGCCCCCCATTAACGCTTGACCACCTATCATTTCTGGTGACGGATATTGGAAAACTTGTTGTTGACCAGGTGTTACATTCGCATATGCCTTAACTTTTTGCGGCGCAAACGCATTAGTAATCCCGGATACAAAACCAGATAACAGTGAATTTGCAATGATTTGTCCGTTTTTGCTGACCAAGCGACCTCTAACACCCGCTTTCCCGTCTTCGCCAACAGAGTACGCATCGATAGCTGTTTCAATGATTGCGCCATCTTTTTTCACACATGAAATACGCTCTGCACGCATATATGCACGTTCAGCACTCAGGTCACCGTAGCCACTGGCAATTAGGAAACATTCCCGAATATCCATCCTATATCGGTTTGGTAAAATTGCCTCATGTTTGACCCGCAATAGAGCTGGAAACGGATCATTGCGAGATTGGTTAGATGTAGGCGCATCAAGCCCCGTTACCAGGGTGCCGCTTAAAATACTGCCTGCCGGTAAGAACATGTCCGGAACACCGTTTTTGCCTGACGGTTTTTTGATGTTCACATATTCAGTGATTCTTTTTTCCACCTGTTTTTTGGCAGCGCCGGCATCAGTGCTCGGGCCGCTTTTGGCATTTTTCTGTCCTTCTTCACCGCTTCCGGTTACCATTCGAATTTTTGGGCCAGTCTCTGGCAGCGAAACATCGCCATTTGAGGCTGGAGGACCTTGTTGGCCTAACAAATCTGGCTGAGGAAGCGCTTTGCCTCCTTTTTTCCCGCGGCCCTTTCCATTTTCATTGCCCTGGTCATCCAGCGGCACATCGGGCAGCGGGATTTGATTTTTCAGGTTTTCTTGTGCCGCACTCATTTGCTGCATAAGATCGCCAGTTTGTTGCGCTAATCGCTCTGTTTTGCGATTCAGCTCGTCAGTTTGCATTTTTAGTGATTTTGACGCTTCTTGAATTTTTTGATCCTGGCGTTGAAACAGGGCACGAATCTCAGAAAAATCTTCGGTCAGTTTTTTTATTTTTCCTGCCATGGCATCAATGGACACGTCACGCGGGCTTTTACCGTTGAACAACGTGTACTCGACTTTTCTGGGTTTTTGAAGAAAGTTATTAGATGTGCCATCCGATGTGGCAGAGATGAGAATTGCTGCCACAATGAACAACGCACCACTCCCGCCGAATAACGTTAATTGCTTTCGCTTGGAAGGATCGAGCGTTTCATACCATTCGATGATTTTTTCCTTGGCGGTCTTCTTTTCAAGATCGATCACAATGATTCTCCAGAATTATTAGAGCAGAGCCGGTCTGATTTCTTCGCCACTTTTACCTTCTGGCAATCGTAATAGAAGATAAATCTCGGTTTTTTCTCCTGGCTCCAACCTAACCTTTGGCCATGCTGCGACTGCCATGGTGTTTTCGCTGGCACAGAATGATTCTTCAAACGTTGTCGCCACCAGTCCATTGTTTTGCGCGATAAGCACAACAATTCTTGAGTCGTGGCCTGACAGTAATTGACCTGGCCAATAGGTCAAACCAGGGTCGTGGCAAAAGGTCATTGCGCGCAAGTCATCCGTCAAATCTTCTAGCGTGAACCCTTGCGGGATTTGTTGCTTGCCGAGATTTTGCATAATTGATTTCACTTCGGTGATATAAGGTGAATCCTGTCTGAATAGCCTGTCATTTTTCGATGACCCTGCTTCACTTGCATTGGCTTTTGGATCGCCCTCGATTCTGATTTCTACCGGCATGACTAGTTCTTGAGGTGATAGTTGTAGTGACGCCGCATTTCCAGATTCGGTGTCTGATATAAACATGCTCACCGGAGACTCCGAGTCGGTCGCGATGTATATTGCAGAGCCATCGACTTTTGTTTCAACATTGTCCACCGTCAACACTTTCGGCTCCAAATAAGGAGTCACGATCCTGTTCAGCTTACCTCTCGCGATGATCACGCTTTCGGTCCTGCCAGGTTTTGGCTTAATCGTAATTCCCGATTGCAAACCAAGATCGAGACCTTTCTGGTTTTTCGAACTTTCCGTTGAACTTTCCGAGGATTTTTCAGGCACCTTATCTAAAACTTTTGGCCTTTTCTTTGGCTTCGGCTCGGGTTTTGGCTCAACCGGTGGAGCTTGTGTTTGTTGATCCTGTAACAACGGCTCATTCGCCACCTCTTGTCTCGGTTGAAAGTGTGTAGGGGGCGTGATTTGACCTGCTGTCTGTTTATCCGCTGGATCGAGTATTACCTGATTCTTGTCATTGTCATAGGCGCCCAAGTCACCGGCTTCGCCATTTTGATAAGAAGTTAAGGATGACCCATCAGCGGCTTCGAAGGGCAATTCTGGAGGAGGTGGTGTATCGTTATTGGCATAAGCGCTAGTGAATGCAATTATCACCATAGAATTAATGATTAACTTAAATTTCATTATGGTTGGCTCCTATTTTTTGTAATGCTTTTTGGCGTTCTTCTTCAGCTTTTAGTTTTGCCTCTTCTTTTTGAAGAACGCTTAATAATTTCGGCATGCCTTCATATGAAGCCATTTGAGTAATAATCGGTGAATACTGTTTTACATCAATTTTGAATTCAAAGGTTTGTTCGGTTGCGTCAGATTTTCCTCCGGCACCCGTCATTCTGTTCTTTCCTGTCACAAATACCTTATCTGTTTCCGGCTCATAAGTAACCCTGACAATATCAAAACTCGATGTAACCTTTTCTTGTTTTAAGGTATCCAGTTCCTGGGCAATCTGCTCAGTAACGATAGCTCTAATTTCCCCTGTTACCATTCCAGCAAAAGAATCCAAAACAAAATCCGCATTCTCTGGAGTTACATTTCCGATAAGTGTTGCGGTATACATTGCCCAAGCTTTTTTATAGCCTTCCGATGCTTTATTTTTTGCTATCTCCGCTTTTTCCGACAATTCAGGAGGAATCAAAATTACGGATGAATCTTTTTTTAGCCATCCGATAATAGTCAGAAGATTCAACCCTACCAAACCGATAATGATCAATTTTAAAAATCGATTTGACGCCTGCAGGCTTAACCACGTAGAAGCAAAGTTTTTATAATTCATGAGCCCTCTAGAAAAAACGGCGAATAAAAGAAAGTGGCAACGACGTAGGAAATGATTCTTTTGAACTCATGCCGCCGTACCAATACATTGCATGAAGAAGGAATCCGGCTGCCTGCCTGTCTTTGACTTTGCGATAAAACTTGATGCCAACAAGTCCTATTATCAGCAATACACCCAGATAACCCACCATAATCCCGGCCCCAAAAGCGATTGCCAGAAGAATAAATTCATCGAACTCCCAAAATAATATTTGCTGTGGATCATCTAAATAATTTGGTATATCTCGCATATCAATTACCTGTGATGGATATTAGGTTTGCTCTGCGGTTTTGAGCTCGATGAAATTCTGAATCGTTTGGAAACTCAGGCGAAGTTTCGCCGAATCCTTTCGTAGATATTTTTGACTCGCTTATTCCATGTTGAACCAAGTAATCCATTACAGCTCTGGCTCTTTTAACAGAAAGCTTTTTGTTGTATTTTGCGGAACCTTTCGAGTCAGCGTGACCTTCAATGCTGACATGCATCAGGCTCGTCTCGACCTTATGAATGAGATCATCAAGCTTTTTTGATTCACCATCTGAAATTGATGATTGATCAAACTCAAATAAAACTGATTCTGTTTTCGGAATAAAATTTTCCGACAGCGCATTAAGAGGGTATGATTCAAATGCAGGTGTTACAGGCGCTGTAATTGTTTCTTGTTGACCAGAAACAGTTAGCGCATGCTGAAATTCATTTGGAATTATTACCTGATCTTTGGCGCCTTGAATACTCTTGTAGTCCAAATTTGAAACTACCGGAGGCAAGTAGGCTGTTACGGTAATTTTTTCGCAATTATCATCGCCAAACAAAGATTCAAATGGACATGTATCCGTTGTCGTACACCCCGACAAAACTAGGGTAATAATCATTAAATGCAATAATTTATTTGATTTTTTCATTAATTATTTTCTCGTAACGTTTTATTTTTCCGACGTAATCTATTCCCCTGGCAGGATTGGACGGAGCGTGGTAATCGGATACCGTTTTAGTAATGTTTCTGTTGGTTTTTAAATCCTTCAGATAATCCGCAGCAACTCTAATATTCGTTCTTGGGTCTAATAAATCGGTTTCCTTCTCTACTTTGTCAGCATGCCAATAGAGATTCACCTGCATGATTCCCACGTCCACATTCCTAACTCCTTTTTTTACCAAATCGACCAAAGCCGCTTCGGCAGCTTGTCTGGATGCGTACCGCCGTGGTCCGGCTTGAACATCTTCGTTCCCTTTATTAACGTTGAGAGTCCACGGCCAGGGTCTGAAACTACCATCTGACCAGTGCATACCGCTTTCATGTACTGCTATTCCGTACAGAGTCGCGACATTTATGCCAGCATACTTTGCTGCTTCACCCCAAAAACTGTTTGCCAACACGGCATCAGGAAAAGCTCTCTGAGAAACCAACAATGAGAACGCGAGAATAAGATGTTTTTTCATGCAATCATCGTAAACGGTCACAAGAAAACGCATCGTTGTGAAAGGCGCTGATTTTCGGCCTCTTTTGATTTTTTGGCCTGAGCACAACATTGACATCCTCCCGGCCTAAAGACCGGGGATGATGTCAGCTACGAGGTCAGTTATCCACAGATTCTGTGGATAATCCTGTGTATCACTGAACTCCTGATTAGGTGTTATCTAGTCATCACTCAAATTGACCAATTAATAGACAGCTACATGTTGTCTATTAAATATTGTCTTTGAGCATCGATATCGGTTCCTTGAGTTTGCAGATTGATCCTGTCAATCACATTACTCGATTGAGTATTGGGTAGATCGCCGACGGTTGAAAACTGAGCGCTATAAATTTCGTCTGCTTTAGCCCCGTCCAACGGCATGACGTTTGCCACCTTCAACATGTTGATCCATTCACTAAAATCCATTTTGCTAAAATCAAGTTGACCGATTTCTTCAATCGTGAATCCTTCGCAACTTGGCGCCAATGGCTCACCAAAATCAGTTCCCATTTGCTTCCTGCCTTGTTCCTGAAACACCCTGGCAAAAGGGCTTGAAAAACAGCAGTAAACTTGCTTCTCGGCGACACAACTGCCCAGGAATTTAGACGAACAATATGTCCCGATCTCATCGGGTTTGGTGCACATTTTTTGATTTCTGTACATCTGAAGCTTTATTTCTTCTTCCGTACAAGCAAAAACCAATTGGACTACTAATTTTGCTATTTGATAGATCGCATAAATAATTCCGACAACCGTTACGATTGAGGACAGTAATGAGCCGGCCATTGAATAGGTTGTCGTTGCAGCTGCACCAGTACCGCTTACCGTTGCTGATAGCAATGTTGATGCAGCGGCTTCCCCGAATGTCGAAGCAATCCATTCACCCAGCCATTGCACAACTTGCTGTTTTATCGCCTCGATCCCTAAATCCACGCCTATCTCCTCGCCTAACATCGAAACAACAGAATCAGACATCGATGTGAACGTGTCGGTAATTGCTGTATAGGCGTCTGATATTAAACTGATGGGCGTTTCAAGGACTGTCCCGCTAGTCAGTACCTGCCAGGCACCGCTCTGACCAACACCTGACAGACCATACGCATATATCTCTACAGAGGTGTCAGCTAAGCTCCAAGTGTTCTTCGCTAACCAGATGTAATCAATCCAACTGCCGCCTATTGGCATATTGCAGCAATCTACCGATCCTAGGATCGACAAATCCGCCATTTGACATGTGTAAGCCTCTCCTTCAAATAGCTTGCATGCTCCAGCAAGAGGATCGCAAGAGAGTTGTTTTTGTGACTCATTCAGAGTTTGCAGCGCGGTTGCTGCTTTAATGAAATCCTCATTCGATTCTTGCTTAGGATCAACGCACTCGCCGCCCATGCATCGGATTTGTGCGTCACAAATGGTATTTTCACCATTGTTTGTTGTGTCGCATGTCGATGCCGTGTCGGTCCCGCAGTCATAAGTGATGATAAAGTCTTTGCATGCTCCGGTAACAGGATCAATCAGATCATTACCATTTGCATCCTTCTCACATTCTTCTTTGATGTAAGCGCAGGAGGATAAAGATTCGCAGGTGTTATGTTCGCCAGTGTTGAAATCGTATTGAGGACATACTTGATAACCTTGATAGTCCGTGTAACAGTCCAGAGATATCGTTCCCGGTGTTCTTGTCTCCGCTCGATTACATATTGGGTTGGGAGGCATGACAGGAGCATCCGGCAGGATGTCCGTATTATTTGAAACGTATGTCGTGTAATTGTCTGGAGTAATAGTTACGGGGCCAACCACCATTGCATTTGTCGCATTGGAACACTGCCACCAATCCGTCGACGCCTGGTCATTCAACGAACCGGATGATACAAAGGTAGGTGCTGTTCCACCTAGTGGCCATGCGTTAAACAATCTCTCTCTGCATCCAGCTGGACTATCAATAAATTGTTCTTCTATATCGGGTTCAGCTTCTACTTTTATTCTAGCGTAACCCTCTCCATTTCCATCGACCCTGGTTTGTTGCACGAAGCTAATTAACGTATCAGCAGCAGCTTGCTTGAATGTTGATGTTATATCCAAGCCCGGATATTCATCCCAACTGGTCCCGTGTTCGCAGCCTCCCCAACCCGATTGCCCGGTAAAAATCAATGCACCATTCATCCATATTCGGGTCTCGTCGTCATATTTGACGCGATAAACTGTCACTCGCTTGATTTTGTCTGGTCTTAACACTCTAAACGAGACGGATTGCGTGTATGTATCGCAATTACCAGCCCAATAGTTATCACCAACTATCCCAAGATTGAGAAAGGTACAACCTATACCACAGCTCTCTATGTTTCCATCTCCTGAACCGAACCCCATGACAGGACTATAAGCAAGGGATCGGGTTACAGAACACTTTTCTGTCTTGAGAGATTTTTTACATTGTTTCAAGTCCTCGACGTGAATAGAACATGATTTTTCACTCCAATTTGTTGTTTTTTCACAGCCGCTGAACATATCGTCGATCAAGGGCGAGGTTCGAGACAAAACGTCATCCGATTGCTTCCAAATCGGATCGTTCAGCATGTTCGGCATTGCTGTATTGGCGCCCATGAGCGTTTGATACGCAGCGGCATGTTGTGTTGAGCCTGTACTTAAACTTTCGATGTTGCTATTAACATAGCTTCCTTGAGCGCCGGCATTTCCATAAGCTGCGGCCGCGGCATCCATTGATCCCGGCTGGATCTCTTGGAACATTTCGTTTTGTTCTATGGTTTGGCCTGAAACCAATCCATTTGTCAGTGTGATCTGACCGGTCGAGCCATTAACATTTGGAACAGTAAAGCCTGACATGAGCGAACCGCCCAATGCCTCACCTTCAGCCGCCTGGTCGAGAAAAGCATCAGCGAATACAGGAAATGGCACAAAGAATGCCGCTAGCGTCAATAAATAAAACGCTGCAATAGAATTGTGAAATATGCAAACAATCAGTATGTGTGCTATTGGTTTTTGGATTTTATCCATGGCTTTTATTCTTCAATGTAACTCAGGCAGCAATCGGTATAGCGCCAGATCAGGTAAACAAAATCCTCACCTGTGCCTGGTATGTTTCGCCACTCACCCCATTTAAAGGGAGATTCTCCGATGTAGTGGCAACAGTTTTCGCCGGGTACGACCTTTTCAACCATTTCTGGCTGTCCGTTTGCTCCAATAACTGTGTTGCCATTTGCATCTTTCTTCTCAGTCAGCATTTTTTCGGCTTCCGCTTCAGTGACTGGGAACAACATACTCATCTTGTATTGTTGCTTTGGAACCATGGGGTAGATCGTTCCGCTACATAAAGCGTCATTGCCATAAGTTTTATGGGCTAATCCTCGCCTGTGAAGTGCAGCCAATACCCTTGCCGACAATAAACTGGTGTCTCTAGGAGGCGAGGCATCGGATGCAATGTTTCCTACGAACGGATATAAGTTGCCCCAGCATCCAGCACACCACCATAACGAAGTCATGGGCTGCGATGCAGTGGTTATGGTGCAGTCGACTGTGCAGGCCGCTACAGCCAAAGGATTAGCAAACACCACTGCTTCGGGATTGAGGAAAAAAGCCAATTCATCAATATTCCATGTCGGGTCCAATTCAGACATGTACATCATGTCCATACTTCTAAATCCGCCCGCATTGCAGCTATTTTGAACAAACAGATCCAGGATCATGTACAAGGGATAAGCCCAATAGTGGTAGTTGTAAAAGGTCTTATCTGTTCCGTCGCCTTCCACCTCTTTATGCCCACCCCAAAGTCTTACGCCGTTGTTGAACGATATACCGCCAAGGGCTGGAGAACAGTAAGGCTTTCTAACGACCTCAATGAGTCTTGCTGGCAGCCATGCGCTAGCCGTCATGCCAATATTTGGAATACCGTTGTCGTCGCTACAGAAGCAAAAGCTTTCATCCGTCGCTCCATCCGGTATATCGTTATCCATATCGAAAAGTGTCATGCCCAAAAGCCTGACGGGAAACAAACAACTCCAGCAAATACCGGTAATCATTTTCTTTCCCCAAAGATCGGCATCGGGGCATAACAATTTCTCTGCTGAAATCGTATTGCTTTCGGAAGTATTGATTGTTTCTTGCGCCAAGAGTTGGCCTGAGAGCATAAGTCCAAATAGGCTCAATAGTATTTTTTGACGCATTAGTGAACCTCGCCGCTTGCAAGTTCTTTGGCGACAACGTGATCGCCTTGACCTTCAATTACGGTTGGCAACACCTCTAGCTTGAACCGGTCCACGATGCTTTTATTGAGCTTGTACAAAGGACCGTTCACGAAATCGCCGGTCTCGTTGTAATGGCTCCAGCCACGCTCATTGTCGATCTTGGAAAACAGGTAGATGACTGGTTTACCCTTTTTGAGGAATTCGTCTCCGGCCTTTTTGGCGATTTCAACCTGTTTTTTACTGGTGGCATCAAATATGATGTAGGCATGCCGCATTGGCATCATCGCTTGCGGATTGATCCTGTCGCCTTTTTTGATAATTAATTGTCCGTCGGGATGAAAAATATCCTGCGTCGAAACGATTGTCATGTCGATAGCCCTTTCCCTGGTCTTTTCGGCCGGTCGTAAATTAAATTCGTCTTGTTTCTTCCAGAAATTTGCGATGGCTTCAGTTTTTTGTTTTTCCCAATCGACATTTGCCGCCCTGCGCTGGATTTCTTCAATCATGTCAGGCTCTAAAATGCCGTAAATTGGTCCCCGTTGGCCTTGATCTCCGGGTTCTTGCTTGCTTAACCAATCGAATCCCGGTAAACCACGTGCACTACGTGTTTTTCCTTCTGCATCGGTCTCGACTATTGTTGGTACTGCTGTAATATTGAATCTTGTAAACAATGTGGGATCGATGACAGCACCTGGGACTGGCTTTAATTTCTGCACAATTGGCAAAAGCTTTTTGGTGATTGACCCCGTGTTTTGGTCTTTCTCAACTCCTCGAAAAACCAGTATCGACTTGGTAGCCGCTGCTTCTTCAGCCGCAGCTTTCATTTCATGCATAGGCATGCCGAACGAAACGAAAATCCAGCGCCCTTGCACAGCCTGAGCAAGCGACCGCTTACCCATGTCAATGTCGTTATCAGAACCCGGATTTACGATTCGACTGCCTTCCCGAAGTATCTTTTCTAAAGATGGACTTAAGTGCATGGGTTTGGTTTTCAACCAATCGGGCAATTGTCGATTCATATTGGGCTGCTGTTGTTTAAGGAGTTCCTTTAGAAAAAAGTCGTCTTCTCCCGCCATAACGGAAGAAGACGACAGGTGCAGCATCACGACTGCAAGGAAGCGACTAGAAAATAGGGTACGCGCGACCAATGACATCTTTTTCATCTACCAGTCCAAGAAGGTTATAACGAGAATCGAGGCTGTATTCATGATCACCGGCCACGAAGTATTTACCCAATTGGATCGTATTTTTCCCATCATGCAACTCATCATTTGGAAATAATTTTTTGAGGCTAAGACCAACTTCTTTACCGACGAGCGTCCGGTCGCCCACGGTGAAATCCCGACCTTTCTTAGTAACAATTTTGCCTGGACCAGCGAGTAGGCGTTTAGCGAAGATATATCCATCTGGATAGGGATCGCCGTTGTGCCATTTGAATGCTATAAAGCCCCCGGTTTCGACATTTTTATCAAGACAAATCAGGAACAGCGTGTAAGGCAGGCTAGGCGTTTGATTGATAGCCAAACGGTAGTTGGCGTGTATTACGCCATACAATAAAATCAACAATACCCAAGTAATCGAATGCGACTTAAGGTGGTTGACTAAAATATGGCCGAATGTCTTTGTTCGTTCGATAAAGACATGTATCGTTAATGGTTCGTCTCTATTCAATGTTGACATAAGCTTCCTCTGGAGCGCTCAGGACAGACTGCGCGTCGAGAATGACCACGCCGCGCTGGATTAACTCTTCAGTCGATGATTTAACTTTCGTCATAAGAGCTTTGGCGTCTTCTTCTGTTTTAGCCTGGTCTGTTTCTACAGCTTTTTTGACTAAGGCTTGCACATCGACAATGGCAATTTGTGCCGGCACTGGTGAAAAAGAGGCGGCGAAATAGCCGCCCAAAGCACCAGAGAGGACACAACAAAGTAATAAAACCAGCATTTTTATTGGGGTTAGAGAAATCATGCGTCGAGCCCGTACATCCTTGCGAATTCAGCAATGCCGCCTTTAACCCCGCGACCAACAGCTTTGAATTTCCAGTCACCCTGGTAGCGGTAGAACTCTCCAAAAATCATTGAAGTGTAAATTGCCGTATCTCCCTCTTCACTTAGGTCGTAACGAGTAACTTCTTCTTGAGTATCTTTATTGACTAGTCGTACAAATGCATTAAGGACTTGGCCAAAATTTTGTTTGAGTTTGTCAGCGTCGTGAATGGATACAAAAACGATTAGTTTTTGAATTTCATCCGGCACTTTGTCCAAAAATACGTGAATAGACTCATCGTCGCCTTCGCCGGCGCCAGTTCTGTTATCACCCGCATGATTCACCGAACCGCAAAGCGACTTCTTATTGTTGTAAAAAATGAGATCTTTCTCATTTTTAGCCTTTTCGTTGGGCCCCACCATTAGAATGGAGGCATCTAAATCAAAGGTTTCCTGGTCACTCTCTCTAACATCCCAGCCAAGGCCGACGATGATGTTTTTTAATGAAGAGTCCGTTTTTGACAGGTTGATATTCCCGCCTTTGGTCAAACTTAAAGCCATTTTTTACCCCTATGAGTTGGTTATGAATTGTTGTGAAGGTTGGGATAACGCTGCTTGAGCGATTCTGGAGCAACAAGCAATGCCTGTTGTTTGTTGTATGAATTTGAGGACCAGAGAGATAGACCAATCAAGACGGCACCGGTTACTCCTGTTATCACTTCTGGTATCTCATGAACGATGCTGACCAGCATGAGCATTGCCAATGCGAGAATGGCGTAATGAGCGCCGTGTTCGAGGTAGATGTATTGATCGAGTACGCCTTTTTTGACCAGGTAAATGGTCAGTGATCTAACGTATAGAGCTCCAATCCCCAAGCCAAGCGTGATGATTTGAATTTTTTGAGATATTGCGAAAGCTCCAATGACACCATCGAATGAGAATGAGGCGTCGAGCAATTCAAGATACAAAAACACAATGAGGCCACCCCGTTTAGCGGTTTTCGTGATTGACATTTGATCTTCGGAAACCGCAAACAGACTATCCAAACTGCTCACGAATCCGTAAAGGAATATCCCCCAAATGCCACCTAACAAAACCGTGGACTTGATTTCAGAAGATACCGTGGTGCTAATGATCAATAAACAAGCGAGAGAGATTGTCGTATTTACAGCATCGATTTTTCCTAGCGATTGAAGACGTTTTTCGATGCCCCCGATCCATAAGACATCACGCGTCTCGTCAAGCATAAAGCTCAATCCGACCATCAACAGAAACATGCCGCCGAGCGATGCGATCATGGGATGCGCTTGATGTAAGTGATACGCATACTGCTCGGGAGAATTTATCACCAACAAAATCACGTCATGAGAGCTTAATCCTGTTGCAAATGACACCACCATGACTGGAAAAACAAGGCGCATCCCAAATACAGCAATCAACATGCCCCAAGTAAGGAAACGTTTCTGCCAAATCGGCTCCATGTTTTTTAGCACACCGGCATTCACGACGGCGTTATCAACCGAGAGGCTTATCTCCAGTATCGCCAGCACTAAGACTAGAAATGCATCTTTTATCCCATCTGTTACAAAAACCCCGATCAAGGCCAGCGTCAAGATAGCGTGAGAACCATAAAAACTACGCACGTTTATCTCCTTGAATCAATTTGACGTTCAGCAGTTCTGGCAGAAAAAACCTTGAAATGTGGGGTTTGAGCGTACCCGATGTTTGATCGTTATCAGAACTTGCATTTATTTCCCTGGCTTGTGACTGATTGGCTAAAGCCATGCAGGGAGAAGATGTTATTAATTGTTTGCTCATGAATTTTTCTTCCGGGTTACGTTGAAAAAATCTTACGAGAAACAACTTCTTTTCATCGGCATAAAAGACGCTGTTTTTCGGCCTCTTTTAATTTTTGATCGTTTCCTGCCCCCCCCTAAATGCGGCACAACCCGGAAGGACATGAGAAGGATGGATTGACCTCTAGTCGATCGAACGCCGACTCGTGATCGATATTTTCATGTTTTGTCAACAAGTTTATTTGATTGCATTATTTTGGAGTAACTAGCATTTGGGATGTGTGACCCTACATACCTTGCGCATCATGGCTTGCGCGGGTTATTGCCCTTTTGGGTGATTTTTCGCGCTATGGCGTTTTTAATGCTTCAGCCAAAATTCACGCAAAAATAATAAGGAGATGTGGTTAAAGTTATGAATCTTGTTAACGATGATTTAAAAGCTATCAACTTCCAATTTTTGATGCTGGCCAGAGAATGCGCCCGGCATAATCCCATGGAGGCGATTTGGATGTTTAATCTTAATGACATAGAAATCGAGAAAATTGCCAGCATGACGCTGGAAGAAATCAAAAGCCTGTCTGAATGTGGCAGGGCTGTCTTTAGAATGCCGTCCGTCATGCCAACGCCGCATGGTATTACATCAAGCATAGCAGCGTCCTTATTACCAATTGCGTCGCTTGCACAGGCTTAAAGGGGGTTAAGTGATAAAGGAATCTCACTTGCGGCTTACACCCAAAGAGACAGACATTTTAGGTCTAAAACGCAAACTAGATTTGGCAAAAGGCATCATTGAAAAAGGGGGGAGACCTTCGATTGTGAGAGCTGTTTGTCAGATATCAAAAGCATCCGCTCTTCAATTCCATAAAGAGATCCATGGACAAGGACCATCAGCCGGTCTACTGCCCTATGACCCTGACTGGATAGTCAAAGCACCACAAAATTGCCTACATGCTTCAATTTATTTCAATGTTTTTCAAACGATTTCCCAAAAGGCAATCAATGGTGAGAAACAAGATATGTCTCCTATCGGCAAAGTGGTGAACAATGAAATTAGCGGCCCTGAGCCAAGAAAAAATATCGTAGACGAAGCCTCAAAGCATGCGACTAAAGGCGAAATCTTCCTTGCTTCCTATACGCTCTATGAGCAGATTATTGGGGGCAATCCTAAGATACTAAATATCAATCGAGCTTGGCACATTGGACAGCAGATTGCCATGTCATACATCTGTGGAATTAGCTGCGCCCGATGCAATTCGTCTTATGTTTCCATTCGAGACTACCCTGAACTTTATAAATTTTGTCCTCTATGCGACTCAATTACTGATTCAAGTGGGCGTCAAAAATGGAAAACGCCTAATCTGAACGTTAACAAGAAAAACGCTAACGATATATTTTCAAAATATACGTTTCATTCGGAGGCGTTGTGATTTTGTTAAAGAAGATATATAGACGAAAAATGCTTAATTCGGAAGGATCCAATCTTTCCCGGATCATTACTGAACGATTGTTGACTTCTGATCAGATTTGTCGAGTAGATTTCGATTCAATCGATAATGTAACTGTAGTGTTCTTTCAAGATTTTTTGTTCCCGCTGGTTCTTGAGTTTGGGAGCGAAACCATAAAAAGCAGGGTTCATTTGATGAATTTGTCAGCTGAACATCATTTAGCCTACGAAGAAGCTTTTTTAAAGTCCTCCCAATATTTGGACAGGGTTGCAGCTCGGGATACCAAAACATTTGGCGACATATCTGATATCACTTGTGATTTACTTATTAAAGCCAGGGAATTGTCGCGCAGTGATCCATCTGCTGCTCATATTATTTTTGGGTTGGGGTCTGGAATGATTGAATCTCTTGCGAATATGGATATTGAACAAATTCGTCGAATTTCGTCTTCTGGCGTTATTTGTTTTGAACCACGATTTACCGCAGAGTTCGCATCGAAACTGGCTGCCTTACAGGGAGATGAGATCGACGTATTTTTGAATGTCATCGGTAGTATAGACATGGAAGGGGTCTATGAGTCTGAATATCATTAATCGCTATGCTATCGCCATTGAGCTTCTGTCTCTTGAAGCAAGAATTAACATCATTTCAGATGAGACAGGGTTGTCACCTAAGATTCTACGCAAAGCGTTTGTCGATATGCACAAACGATCCCCACCGAGAGGACCTTTAAAATTCAACTCGAATTTTATATATAAGAGCTTCCTAAGAACGAAGGAAGCCACAGTATTTGTGTTCTTTTTTCGCATTGAAATCCATGATGAGTTTATTCAGCGATGTATTAACGCGTATCGCCGATACGAAGCATATATATTGACTGTTTATAAAGTCAGACTGTCCGGCGTCAATTATCTTTGCCGGTTTGACGTCAATTACTCTGGCCGGTTTTAGTTTAAAAAATGGGTTACTTTTTTACGCGTTGTTTTTTCCGATAGCTTTCTCCTTCAATTTCAATAATGGTGGCATGGTGGATAATTCGGTCAATTGCCGCAACGGTCATCATGGTGTCAGGAAAGATTTGATCCCATTGGCTGAA
>Ga0194120_10001708_pt1 | contig 39358 bp, 38 predicted proteins | sample TA2MahCa65mmetaG_FD_148642 | JGI IMG/M metagenome (GOLD analysis project Ga0194120, IMG submission 148642) | Freshwater microbial communities from Lake Tanganyika, Tanzania - TA2015019 Mahale Deep Cast 65m | ecosystem: Environmental > Aquatic > Freshwater > Lake | place: Tanzania: Lake...
CGTCATAGCGGCGCTCAAATGACCTGGCGCCTATCGGACGCAGGCACGGAGGCCTGCGCCACCGATGCAACGGGTGGGGCCGGCCTCCGTGCCGGCCGCGATGCCGGAGCGAAGTCATCAGAGCCGCGCTATCAGACCCTGACGAGTAACTCGCCCCTCTCCTCGCCGATGGGTTCCTCGGCCGCGACCTCGGGGGGATGGACCACCAGGAAACTCCGGTCGTGCCGTCGGGCAAGCAGGGCGGGCAACTTGTCCAGGGCCGGCTCCCAGGTGTACCCGTCGGGCCTGGACCCCACGACCACCAGGAGGTCGTCCCGCCCCACGGCAGCACCGAGCAGCCATTGCAGGCCTTTCCAGTCCGCGATGGCCTCGTAGCTGCCGCCGCTGCCGGCCGACAGGCTGGCCAGGGACGGACGCCGGACCGTGGCGCGGGAGATGTGCCAGACGCAGACCGGCACGCCCAGCCGGCGGGAGAGGCGCGTGACCAGCGTCGCAACCGGTCCGAATCTCGGAAACAGCCCGCCGTGCGGCGGCACTACCAGGATGATGCGGCCAATCGTGTTCAAGGGGACTGCCAGGCGAGCCACCGCTACCGTCACCGGCGTGCCGGCGACCACCCGATCGATGATGCTGCCGAAGGCACGGCTGCCCAGCGTGCGCTCGCCGTTCCAGCCCATGACTATCAGGCCGGCACGGGTTTCGCGCGCTGCCCGGCAAATGGCGCTCGCCACGTCGGAACCCAGCCGCAACGTGGGGCTCGCCGCGACTTCGGCTCCGGCGGCGTGCGAGACGGCGGCCGTGAGAATGCCTTCGGCCGCGCGCACCCGGTCGTCGGTCGCACCGCCCTCCTCGGAGACCACCGAGAAGGGCGAGATCGGCTCGCCCTTGACGTCCTCCCGGGCGAGCAGCGCCAGGTCGACCAGGGCGCGAGCGGTTGCCGGGTTCGCTATCGGCACCAGCACCCGCGGCGATGGTTCGCGGGCATCCGCATCTGCCGCGAGGCCGGTCGCCCGGGCGGCCAGGCGCAGTCCGGCCTGCTGGACGACGATCGGGCCGAGTAGACAAGTTGCTAATATCAAAATGATGATAGAGTTGACCAGGGTGTCGTCGAACAGGCCCAGCCTGTGCCCGACCAGCGTCGCGGCCAGCGTGGCGGCGGCCTGCGTGATGGAGAGCCCGAAGGTGATCCAGACCTCGGCGGCCGAGTACCGGAACCCGAGCGCCAGGAGCCAGCTGGCGATCAGCTTGGATCCCAGGACCACCAGCAGCATCGCCCCGGCCACCTCCCAGACCCTTGCGGTCCGTAGCACGTCCAGGTCCACGATCATCCCGGTCGAGATGAGGAACATCGGGATGAAGAGGCCGTTGCCGATCACCCCGACCCTGGACATCAGCGGCGAGTGTTCCGGAAGGAAGCGGTTGAGCGTAAGGCCCGCCAGGAATGCTCCCACGATGGCCTCGACGCCCGCCAGGTGTGCCAGTCCGGCGACGCCGCATAGCACGGCCAGGACGAAGACGACTTCGCTCTCGGGCTGTAACGTGACCGACCGGAAGAACCATCGGCCAAGGCGAGGCACCAGCCACATCACCAGCGCGAGGTAGGCGCCGAGCACCGCGAACAGGCGGAGGAAGAACTCGAGATCGAGCGCGCCCCGCGCCGCGCCGGCGACGATCGCGAGGGCGACCAGGGCGAGGGTGTCGGTGATGAGCGTGGCTCCCAGCGTGGCGACGACCGCTCTGGCGCGCCCCAGGCCAAGCCTGCTCGCCACCGGGTACGCCAGCAGCGTGTGCGAGGCGAACACGCCGCCGAGCAGCACCGCCGCCAGCGCCGGGTAGCCGAGGAGGCGCCCGGTCAAGGTTCCGAGCGCGAAGGGCAGTGCGAACGAGAGCAGCCCGAACAGCACGCTCTGCGCCCGGTTCTTGCGAAACTGCCGCAGATCCAGCTCCAGCCCCGCGAGGAACATCACGTACAGCAGCCCGAACGTGGACAGGAAGACCATGGTCTCCCCCCGAGCAACCACGTTGAGCCCGTGCGGACCGATCGCCACGCCTGCCAGCAGCAGGCCCACGACGCCGGGTATCTTCAAGCGCTCGCAGAGCAGCGGAACCAGGAGCACCACCAGCATGATCAGGGCCAGGACGTAGACGGGGTCGGCGAGAGGAAAGACGAAAGCGGCATCGTGCATGGGCTACCAGCCAAGCATGTCGAGGCTCTGCCCGTGTGGCCCGCGCTTGAACCCTCGATTAACCAGGCTGCCTACGTGCCACATCAGTGGCAAGGTCCGCGCGGCGACCGCCGATAACCCCAGCGGAGGAGTGAGTCGATGGCCGTTGCCATGGTGTCGGCAGCCAACGCGCCGCAGAAGCGGCAAGCGCTGGTTACGTCGGTTGCCGCGGCGCAGCCCCGCTCCCTCGTCGACAACCTGATCCTGACCAACAAGGCGATGCTGCGCCAGGTCAAGGACGATGCGGTCGGCGCCTTGAAGAACCCCTTGGGCCCGCTCGGCACCATGCTCGAGGGCCTGGTGTACCCGTTCTTGCACCCGGTCGCCACGGTCAAGGGGATGATCAAGGCGGTCAAGGAAGATCCGGCCGATGGGCTCGCGAGCGCCGCAGGCACCGTTGGCGGCCTTGGCTGGTTCACGGCCGTGGTCGTGGCTGCCTTGGCCGTGGTCGCCGCACCGGTGACCGGCGGAGCGAGTTTGGCGATTGCCGCCCCCGCCTTCGCCGTCGGCAATGCGTTCTTTGCCGGCCTGATGATCGCCGACACCGCCGGCATCCTGCTCCACCAGTACCGCGGCGCCACGGCAAAATCGTCCGGCGAGGCCATGGCCGAGGGCGTGGCGATGGCGTCATACGTCGAGGACCAGGCGCTCAACATCCTGGCCTGGGCCGGCAGCAACGCCTTGGAAACCCGCGTCGGCCGGATGGTGAGCAGGGAGGCCGCGAGGGCGGGCGGGCGCGTGGTCGGCGAGGGCCTCGGCGTGATGGGCATCTACGACATGCCTGCCGCGCAGGTGCGCCATCTAGTCCAGAAGGCCGGGGCGGCCGCCAAGCCGGTCGTCAAGCAGGCGAAACCCTAGCGTTCCGGCGCGAAACCTGGCACGCTCGGACGCGATGCCGGGCGACCTCCACGAATCGACCGAGACGCTCGCCGGGGCGCCGGCCCTGCTGGTCTGGCGCGGCGATCGGCGCCAGGCCGCGGCCACCGGCACGATCCTGTTCTACCACGGTCTGGGCGCCGCCAAGGAGGCCAATCGGCCCGAACTCCACGACCTGGCTCGGCGCGGTTTCCTGGCGATCGGGATCGACGTCGTGGGACACGGCGAGCGGCGGTACCCCGACTTCGAGAGTCGCTTCGGAGCGGCCGATCCGCGGCCGGAGTGCCTCCAATGCGTCGCCGGTTCGGTCGGCGAGGTCCCGCGCATCGTGGATGCGCTGGCTGCCGACGCCGCGCGTTTCGGCATCGCCGGCATCTCGCTGGGCGCCTACATCCTCTACGGGGCACTGCTGGCCGACCGCCGGCTGCAGGTGGCCGCTGCCATCCTGGGATCGCCGCGGTGGTGGTTCGACCCGCCGGACAGCCCGCACCGCCACCCGGACCGGTTCTTCCCCCGCGCCCTGTTGAGTCAGAACGCCGGGCGCGACGAGAACGTGCCTCCCGGCGAGGCGCAGGCCTTCCACGCGGCCCTTTCCCCGCACTACCAGGCGGCGCCCGACCGGCAGCGCCACGTCATGTTCCCGCACTCCGGGCATTTCATGAACGATCCCGACTGGCGCTCGCTCTGGGACAGCACCTTGACCTGGTTCGACCGCCACTTGAAGCAAGCCTGAGCCGACCTCCGCCGATAACTCGTACCAGTAGGGGTATTGCGGACAAGGGAGCAGGTGAGCTGTGGGCGAGCCGATCGATCGCCGCGCGGAATACGACGCGTTGCGGGCTGCGAATCCGAAACTCGACATGACGCTGCGCGAGTATCGGGACCGGATGCGCAAGGAAAACTCGTTCGCGGGGCTGGACAGGGACAACGACGGGTCGCTGTCGCGGGCCGAACTGCAAAAGCTCGATACCTACAACGGCCTGGCGAGCTACCGGACCGACGCCGCCGGCAGCGTCTCCAAGGCCGATTTCCTCGCCGGCCGGCGGGACGATCTGGCGGCCAACCGCGAGGCCCTGGTCGCCAAGCGGTACGGCGCCCTAACGGCCGAGGAGCGGCGCGACTGGACCGCCCGCCATGATGCCGACGGCGACGGCAACCTCTCGCTCGAGGAGTATCGCGCCGGCCGCGAGGCGCGGCGGGACGCGCGCCTGGGCGACATGTTCGACAAGCTCGGCGCGCGGCGCAGCACGCTGGATCTCGAACCCGAGGACAGGCTCCTGGCCAGGCTGGATGCCGACGGCGACGGCACGCTCACCCGCGAGGAGTTCATCGCCGGCGTCGTGGCAGATCGCCGGGAGTCCGTCATTCTCGACGGCACCGAGGGCATCCTCGCGAAGATCCGGGCGGAGCTGGACCGCCAGGACGCGACCCAGCAGCCCGGGCCGAAGCCCGGCCAGCAGCCCGGACCGAAACCCGGCCAGCAGCCCGGGCCGAAGCCCGGTCAGCAGCCCGGACCGAAACCCGGCCAGCAGCCCGGGCCCGAGCAGGGTGCCGAACCCAAGCCCGGTCCGAAGCCCGGCAAGGACGCCAGGGCCGACGCGCTGCGCGCGAAGGTCGTCGCGGCGGCCAAGGAGTATCTGGGGACGCCGTACCTCTGGGCAGGATCCAGCAAGAACGGCATCGACTGCTCCGGCCTCACGCTGCGGGCCTACGAGGCGATCGGCAAGGATCTGCCGCACTACTCGGCGGCGCAGTCGAATCTCGGGCGCGACGTGGGACCGGGCAAGCTCAAGCCGGGCGACCTGGTCTTCTTCGACTACTCTTCCGCCCGGGCCGGCATCGACCACGTGGGCATGTACGTAGGCAAGGGCCAGGTCATCCAGGCGGTCTCGAAGGGAGTCAGCTACGCCAGCCTCTCCTCGTTGAAGGACGACATCGTGGACACGTCGCGGCTGATCTGAGCAGAATGTGTGCCATGAACAAGATGGCACTGCTTACCGCTACACTCTCGATCCTCGCCATCGCGGGCCCGGCCCATGCCGAGAGTTTCACGATCGCCGAGGACAACCACACGGTCAACGAGGTGAGCTTCACCTCCATCGCTCCCCTGGTCCGCATGGTCGGCCGGACTCAGGACGTCACGGGCCAGGCCGACATCGACATCAACAGGCCCGCCGCGGCGAAGGGGCGGTTCGTGGTCGACCTCTCGTCGCTCCAGACCGGCATCAAGCGCCGGGACGCGCACATGCGGGACATGATCGAGGTGACGAAGTTCCCGACGGCCGTCCTGGAGGTCGACCGCGTCGAGGGTGCCCCGAAGGCGCTCGAACCGGGCAAGACCGCCCACATCAAGGCCGTCGGCCGCTTCACCATTCATGGCGTCACCCGCGACGTGACGGTTCCGGGGCAGATCACCTTCCTGCCGGAAACCAAGGGCACGCGGGACGGCAACTGGGTCCTCCTGGAGTCGCGCTTCCCGTTGCTGCTGGTCGACTACGGCATCGCGTTGCCCAAGCCGTTGCTTGGCATCAAGGTCGCCGACACGGTCACCATCGATGTCAGCGCCATGGCGCGAGCCGGCGTACCCCAGGCCGGCAAGCAGTAGAAACCTTCCCGCGCTCCCGCCCGTCAGGATCGTATGGGTAAACTACTTAGGCGTCTCGGCCTGGCCCTGCTCGCCTGCCTCTTCGTGGTGCCGGCGGCATGGGCGAAGGCGGAGCCTGCCGAGGTGGCGACACTGGGCGGGGGCTGCTTCTGGTGCATCGAGGCGATCTACCAGGAGCTGCGAGGCGTCCGGAAGGTGGAATCCGGCTACTCGGGCGGTGCCGCCGCGAATCCCAGCTACGAAGAAGTCGGGAGCGGCAAGTCGGGCCACGCCGAGGTCGTGCAGATCACCTTCGATCCGCGGAGCGTGACGTACAGGGACCTGCTGGAGGTCTTCTTCACCGTCCACGACCCGACGACTCCCGACCGGCAGGGCGCCGATGTCGGGCCCCAGTACCGCTCGGTCGTGTTCTACCACTCCCCGGCCCAGAAAGCCGTCGCCGAGGCGGTGATGAGCGAAATCGCGAGGCAGCGAGTCTGGAAGGACCCGCTAGTCACGGAATTGGTGCCCTTCAAGGCTTTCTACAAGGCCGAGGTCTACCACCAGCAGTACTACGCCCGCAACCCGAACCAGCCCTACTGCGCGATCGTCATCGCGCCGAAGGTCGCGAAGTTTCGCAGGAAGTTCCTGTCCAGGCTCAAGGCGGGCAAGTCCTGAGGCAAGATAGGATGCGATGAAGGAGAGTCTGGCGACCCTGGGCGGCGGCTGCTTCTGGTGCCTGGAAGCGGTCTTCGTGGGATTGCGAGGCGTGTCCGGCGTGACGTCGGGCTACGCGGGCGGCCGGAAGCCGGACCCAAGCTACGAGGAGGTCTGCTCCGGCCGCACCGGCCATGCGGAGGTCGTGCAAATCGCCTTCGACCCGGAAGAGATCGCCTACCGGGACCTCCTGGCGGTGTTCCTCACCATTCACGATCCCACCACCCCCAACCGGCAGGGCAACGACGTCGGCACGCAGTACCGGTCGGTCGTCTTCCACCACGACGCCGATCAGGAAGCCGCCGCGCGCGCGGTGATCGCCGACTTCACCGCGCGGGGCGTCTGGCCCGCGCCGATCGTCACCGAGGTCGCCCCCCTGGAGGCGTTCTATCCCGCGGAGGCGTACCACCAGGACTACTTCGCCCGCAATCCGCAGCAGCCTTATTGCCAGGTGGTGGTAGCCCCCAAGGTCGCCAAGTTCCGCAAGATGTTCCTCGATCGGCTGAAAGCCTGAAGCTTCGATCAAAATCCCAAGATTTCTCTCGACTGATCGCATGATCGCGGAACACCTACGGGTTTTTGTTCGTCTAGTGGGGCGTGTCCCGGAAATTGCAGAAGACATGCAATTTTGATCCGATTCTCGTTTAACTACGGCAAGACGCCGACCTCCCCGAGCAAGACCTGGCCGGGACCGATTGCGAGATTCGGAGGTCACATGCTGGGCAAGTCTTTCGTGCGCCGGTCGGTATGGCTGGCGTTCTCGGCGCACCTGATGGGATGCGGCCAGGGCCCCGCCGCTTCCCGCACCCCCGCCGCTCCGGCCGCCGCGGCGACCGAGGCCACGGATTCCGTGGAGGTCCAACCCATCGACGATGTCGCCGAACCCGAGTTCGTGGAGACGTCCCTCGGGCGCAGCGTCAGCCAGATACCGGACGGCATCCGGTACGGCGCGCCGCTCCAGGCGCCTGCGCAGTATCCGGCGCCCGGGCAGTTCGCCATGCCCGGCCAGTACGCGGTACCGGCCCAGTATCCGGCGCCCGGGCAGTTCGCCTTCCCCGGACAGACCGAGGTGGTGCCGCCCCTGGCCTACGGCGCCGATCCGGCCCTCCTCGGGCGATTACCGGCGGAGATTCCCGCGGACCTCGCCGTTGGCCTGCTCTCGCCGCTGGATCCGGCGTGGCTCGCGCCGGATCTCGCGCCGGACGCCTTCGCCGGGTCTCCCGGCACGTATCTCGGCTACCCGCCCGGCATGGCCTCCTACTTCCAGGGCGGGCGCGTGCGCGTGCTGTACGTCGGCGGCGTCCTGGTGCCGTTCGTGCTGGTAGCGGGCCGGTGGGTGCCGCTGGCGTTCCTGCAGCGCAGCACCGGCCTCTACATCTACCCGACGTTCGTCAATGCGGGCGGCGCGTTCGCGCCGATCTTCCACGCCTCCCCGACCTTCTACGAGCCGTATTCCCGGAAGTTCGGCCACGGCCGGCACGAGATCCTCTCCCGGCTGGGCTGGCTGGGCAAGTACCGGCCGCGCATCGGGTTGCCGAAGCACAAAGTTGCCTACCTAAGAGAGGCCGGCCGCAAGCATGGCCAGGGTAGGTTCGACCGCCTCGAGTTCCGCAAGATCAAGCGTTGGCGCTGAATCCCACCGACCCGAGGCCCTGCCTGATAGGGGCGGGGCCTCGCCCCCGTTTCTCGCGCGCGTCACTGACGATCGCCTGGCCGATGCGGCACGGTATCGTCGATGGCCGCGATTCTGCCGCTCGACCTGCGCGACCTCCTCCTGGCGCGGGCCCGCCACGCCCTGGGCGCCGGGCGCGGCGCCGCCGACCCGCAACGCATGTGCCGCGAGGTACTGGGCGAGATCTTTCGAGATCTGGCTGAAGAAGCCCGCCAGGGGCGCCTGGGACAGCAGGCCTGGGGCGAGCTGGCCGATCTCTACGCACCGCTGCTCGATCTGCGCCCGGCCGTGGCCGACGGCGCCCTCGTCCTGGGTACGTCGGCCCTGGGCGGCGAGCGCAAGGAGTCGGGCTCGTACTACACGCCGGCGCCGCTGGTGTCGGCGATCCTGGATTCGACGCTCGAGCCGCTGATCATTCGGGCCTGCGCCGAGGCCGATCCGGCGGCCGCCCTGCTCGCCCTCGCGGTGGTCGATCCGGCTTGCGGGAGCGGGCAGTTCCTGGTCGCGGCCGCCCGGCGCCTGGCAACCGCCCTCGCGCGCGCCGCGCGGCTCCCCTATCGCGAGGCCCTGCGCGAAATCGTCGGCAACTGTCTCTTCGGTCTCGACCACGATCCGACCGCCGCGCTGATCTGCCGCGTCAGCCTCTGGCTGGAGGCCCGGGACTTCGCGTTGCCCCTCGAACGGCGCATCCGCGTCGGCAACGGGCTGATGGGCGCCACGCCGGCACTGGTCGCCGCCGGCCTGCCCGACGCGGCATTCACGCCCATCGAGGGCGACGACCCGCAGGTATGCAGGGCCCTCCGCCAGGCCAACCGCCAGGCCGCCCCCGGACCCATCGACGGCTGGAACGGCGCCGTTGCCGACGCCTGGTGCGCCGCCTTCGTCTGGCGCAAACGCCGGGACGCTCCAGCCGCGCCCACCGACGCCACTCTCCGGGCATTGTCCCGCGGGGAGGGCATAGCGCGGGACACGGCGCGGGAAATCGCTCGCCTGGCGGCCGAGTTCGGCTTCTGCCACGGGCACCTCGCATTCCCGGAGGTCCGCGGCGGCTTCGCTGCGGCCATCGGCAACCCGCCCTGGGAGCGGGTCAAGGTGCAGGACAAGGAGTGGTTCGGCGTGCGCCACGCCGCCATCGCCGGCGCACGCAACGCCGCGCACCGCGCCCGCGCCATCGCGGCCCTGGCCGACACGGCACCGGAACTGCTCGCGGCCTTTCGCGCCGCCTGCCGCATCGCCGCGGCCGAGAGCCACTTCGCCCGCCACTCGGGACGATTCCCGCTCTGCGGCAAGGGCGACGTCAACACCTACGCCCTGTTCGCCGAAGCGTTCCGCGATCTCATCGGTCCGGAGGGTCGCGCCGGCTTCATCGTGCCGTCGGGCATCGCCACCGACCACCACACCCGCGACTTCTTCGGCGCGCTGCTGCGCGACGGCTCGCTGGTGAGCCTGTTCGACTTCGAGAATCGCAAGGGGCTGTTCCCGGAGGTCGACCGGCGCGTCAAGTTCGCCCTGGTGACGCTCACCGGCCAGGCGCGCCCGGCGGCGCAGGCCGAGTTCGCGTTCTTCGCGCACTCGGTCGCGGATCTGGCGGATGCGGGACGGCGCCTGACGTTGACGAACGACGACCTGGCGCTGCTCAACCCCAACAGCGGCACGTGCCCCATCTTCCGCAGCGCTCGGGAGGCCGGACTGGTGCGTACGCTGTACGAGAGGGCCGGCGTCTTCGTGCGGGAGGGCGTGCCTGGCGGCAACCCCTGGGGCGCGTCCTTCTGCCGCATGTTCGACATGGCGGGCGACTCCGGCCGTTTCGAATCCGAGAGCGGCGCGGCCCGGCTCCCGCTTTACGAAGCCAAGCTCCTCCACCAGTTCGATCACCGCTGGGCGACGTTTGCCGGCGGCCGGTTGCGACCGGTGACGCCGGACGAGAAGGTCGGCGCGGGGCGTGCGATCGCCCCGCGCTACTGGGTCGGTCGCGAGGCGGTCAGGGAGCGGCTGGGAGCGGAGCCCGGCTGGCTCTTCGCCTTTCGTGACATCGCGCGCAACACCGACGAGCGCACGGCGATCGCCGCCATCCTGCCGCTCGCGGCGGTCAGCCACCACGCCCCCCTCCTGCTTGCGGAGCGCCCGCCTGCCGAGCAAGCTTGCCTGCTGGCGAACTTCAACTCGCTGGCTCTCGACTTCGCGGCCCGTACGAAGGTGGGCGGCACGCATCTCACGTTCTTCATCGTGAAGCAGTTGCCGCTGCTTCCACCGGGTGCCTACGAACCGCCGCTGCGGGACTGGATCGCCGAGCGCGTGGTCGAACTGACTTGCACGACGCCCGACCTCCTGCCGTTCGGCCGCGCCTGCGGGTACCGGGGAACTCCCTTCGCGTGGGATCCCGAGCGGCGGTTCCGGCTCCGGTGCGAGCTGGACGCGGCCTTCTTCCGGCTCTACGGCGTGCCGCGCGACGAAATCCCCTTCATCCTCGCCACGTTTCCCATTCTCGAGCGAAAGGATCGCGCCCGGTCCGGGTATTACCGGACCCAGGAGGCGATTCTTGCCTCCTTCGACAGGATGCAATGACTTACCGCGACTTCCTGACAGCCTGTGCCGGCCGCGCCCTGGCCGCCGCCGACGACGCCTTGCCGGCCGGGCTGGAGACCCCGCGCGAGGAGGCACTGGCGCTCGCCGCCGAGTGGCGGGAAGCTTGCGCGGAACTCGACTCGCCCGGCGACGCCGACGAGTACATGGAGGCGGCTCGAACGCACGCCATCCGCTGCGCCGCGGAAGTGCTGGCCGTGGCCACGGATCCCGCTCCCACCCCGGCCGACGTGGCGCGGGCGCGGGACGCGGCCTGCGCCGCGGCAGCGCATGCCGCCGAGGTGGCTGCGTGGGAGACGGCCCAGGAAGGCGAGGCCGACCCCTGGGTGAGCGTGCTCGATCGGGTGGACGATCTGCGCTGCGACAAGGGCGAGTACCGCCAGTGGCTGGCCGCCCTCGACGTGGCCCGGGTGGCGATCACCGATGCCGCCGCCGGTGAGGTCGACGCCGTGCGAGCCGACCGCATCAGCTGGTGGGACCGCATTCGCGGCGCCGGCGAGAAAGCCCGCGCCAAGGTCGCCGACCGTCGCGCCGAACCCGGCGCCGCGGCGCGCGTGTGGGACGCGGTAGACCGCGCCCTCGAAGGGCTTGCGAAGCTGGATCCCGCCGCACTGCGCCTTGACGACCCGGGTGATCCGCAGATCCCGCCGATCCTGCTGGCCGCCCTCGCGGCCGGCGAGATCGCGCGACTCGCCGAGCAGGAGCGACAGGAAGCCGATCTGGCCCGGAGCTAGCCTGACTCGCACGGGTCGAGAGTCCAACGAGCGCCTGGGACCGCCGGCATCTTGCCGGCCCCACGGGCGATCGCAAGTGGCAGCCGGCGTGACGCCGGCGGTCCCAGGCGCCGGTCGAAACAATCGACGGTCAAGGTGAGTTTGCATAGTCCGCCGGCTGGCAGCGCGGGCAGAAGTACGCCGTACGGCCGGCGATGCGCCGGCTCGCTACGGGCATGCCGCACTCGGGGCAAGGTTTTCCGCCCCGGCGGTGCACCCGCGGCACGAAAGTCCCCGTCTCGATACCGCCCGCGGCCAGGCTCTCGCGCATCACCTCCTGGATCGCGGCGTGAATGGCGGCGGCCTCGGAGGTCGACAAGCGCCGCCGGGCGGGATGGACGCGTGCCCGGAAGAGCGCCTCGTCCGAGTAGATGTTGCCCACGCCCGCGGCGATGGCCTGGTCCAGGAGCAGGGCCTTGGCCGGCGCCATCATCCCGGCGATGCGCGAGGCGAGATAGTCGACGGTGAAACGCGGATCCAGGGGTTCGGGTCCCAATCGCCGCAACGTTTCGGAAGCGGGCAGCTTTCCGGCCGGCACCATGTAGAGTCGGCCCAGGCGCCGCGGGTCCTCGAAGTAGAGCCGCTCCCCCCCGTCGAGCAGCCACTCGGCCCGTACGTGCGGCGGCCGCCTGTCGGCGGGGCCCAGGCACAGCCACCCGGTCAGACCCAGGTGGATCAGCAGGTCGCGATCCCCCAGGCGCAGGAAGAGGAACTTGCCGCGGCGATCGATTCCGGCGATCCGCCGGCCGACGGCGAGGCCGAGATCGTGGAAACGCGGACTATCGGGCGCCTCGACCGCCTGGATCCGGCGCCCGGCGAGCCGCGGTTCGAGCTGCCTCCGGAGCGACTCCACTTCTGGCAGTTCTGGCATTGCGCACCTTCCGGCACCGGAGAATACTCCCCGGGACTGGGGTTGGATACCGGTAGGAGGTCGGGATGGACGCCATCGAGAGCTTGAAGCAGGACCACAAGCGGGTGCTTGCGTTGATCGACCAGTGCGAGGGCGATGTCGCGCCCGAGCAATTGCATGACCTCGGGAAGCAGATCGTTCGCGAATTGAGCATCCACGCGGAACTGGAAGAGAAGCTCGTTTACCCGAAGGTTCGCGTGCTGCCGGAGGCGGAGGCCAACTTCGAGATCGTCGAGGCCCTGGAGCAGCACCATGTGATCAAGCTGATCATCGGAGAACTGAATGGCATGCGGCCGGACGACGACGTGTACCTCGCGAAGATCCTCACGCTCCGGGACGTGCTCGAGGCCCACATCGACGAAGAGGAGGGGGAAATCTTTCCCATGGCCGAGCGGCACATGAGCAAGAACCAGCTGAAGGACCTGGGCCGGGACATGGAGGAGATGCGCGGGAAGCTCGAGGAGCAAGGGCCGAACCTGGTCGTGACGATGTTCCGCGAGGTCGCCGAGCAGATCCGCCGGATGGTCTGACAAAATGCATGACCGGGCGGCCGCGAGGCCGCCCGGTTGGACGCTGTGGCGCTACGAGGCGGTCGTGTTGACCGTCGGCGCGGGTGCCGGCGTGACGGGAACCGGTGCCGGGGCCTGCGTCGTGCCGCCCGTGGCGCCCGTTTCGGGTGTTCCCGCCGGGCCCGCGGCGGCGGCGCCCGCCGCGACCTTCTTGGCGGCGAGGCCCTTCTGGTAGGCCTCTTCTTCTTCCTTGCGCCGCTTGTCGGATGCGTCGATCGACTGCTGCACGACCTTGGTCGCCAGGTCGAAGACCTTCGGGTTGGCCTGCCAGTCCGGATCGATGCCGGCCGCCTCGAGGGCTTCCTTGAGCTTCATGTCGGACATGTCCAGCGACCCGTTGCCATTGCCGTCCCACGCGATGGTGTTGCCGGTCGCCTTGTTGACCACGGCCTTCTTGCCGTCGACCGTGGTGACCTCGGCGTCGATGCCGTAACGCTCCTTGAGCTTCTTGGCCAGGTCCTCGGGGCTGATGTTGCCCTTGGCGTCCCGGATGGTCCGGTACACGGCCAGGGCCTCGCTCTCGAGCATCGTGAACTTCTTGGACGCGCCCATCCCGGTGCCCGCGACTTCGATCATGCGGGGCGAGGGCGGCGGCGGCGGCGGCTCCGTGTACTTCACCTCGTTGACCGTCTGTCCCGGCACGGACTCGTACTTCCGGGGCTGCTCGGTGGCCGGCTTGATCTCCGACGGCACGCCGGGCTGCGTCGGCGGCACCTCGACGTCGCCGAACTTGGGCGCCTCGACGAGCTTGCCGGGATCGGTCGGCTTGACCTCCGGCGCATCAACCAGGCCCCAGCCCTCGCGGGGTTTGCCGTCAGCGCCTACCAGCCCCGAAGAGACGTACGTGTTGTTGTTGGTCGCTCCCACTCCACCGGACATTTCGTTCCCCCCTTATTGCCGTCGGTCCCCGACGGCGGTCGCACGTGTGTTTTCCGGCGCCTGGCGCGAACCTTCCTAAACTTGCAATCCCTTGAAAACGCCTTAACGGGCTGCACACATTACGTACGTACGTCTAGGGGGCAGTCGAGCCCTGGCGCCGGCGCCGCAGGCGCAGCCACAGCCCCGCAAGCGCGGTTCCGGCGAGCAGGGCCAGCGCCGCCCCGGTCTCCAGGGCGGTCTGCCACCACGGGACGTAGTAGAGGCGCGCCTCGCCGGCGCGCACCAGTTGTTGCGCGCGGTTCGAGAGGTTGCCCGGCACCGTCAGGCCCAGCCCGCGCAGTAGCTCCGGCAACATCGTGTGGAGCACGGGGTGGCCGCGCAGGTAGTGGACGCGCGGATCGAGGCGGTAGCGGGCCGGCGCCGCGTCGTCGATGACGAAGTACGGCCCCTCGCGGACGTGCCGTTCGAAGTCGGGATCGTCCGCGTCGCCGATGAGGAACGTCGGCACGCCCCGCAACGCCATGGCCTTGACCCAGGTGCCGTCGCGCAGGAACAGGTCGGCGACGGACTTCCAGTGCCCGAGGGTTCCGGCATACGTCACCCCGCCGCCGACGATGACGTTGAACGGAAAGTAATCCCAGCCCTGGCGCGGGCGCCGCGCCTCGACGCGCGCCGCCTCGAGCGGCACGCCCAGGATGCCGATGGCGTCCGGGTCCGCCGTACCGAGGCCGATCGCGGCCCCCTCGGCCGCGAAGCGCAGGGTCGCGGGATCCAGGCCGAGCAGGCGGCAGATCGTGACGTCCATGGCGACCGGATCCGTGGCGGCCAGGACGCACCCGCACCAGCGCGGGGTGTTGGCTAGAGGCCCGTCGCCCTCACCCACGACGAGGGCGTCGCAGACGTTGAGGGCGGGGCGGGACACCGACATGACGTCCACCCACTCCTGGAACGCGAGCGCGTCGTGGTGCTCCTGGCGGCCCTCCTCCAGGCCGATGACGCCCACCCAGTTCTTGATCGCGCCCGAGATGGGATCCATGTGATGGGTCTTGGCCTTGCAGGCGTTGACGATCACGTCGGCGGCCAGCAGCGGCTCCGGCAGCCGGATCCGGCGCAGCGCCCTGCCGCCCGGGATTGCGACCTCGCGGTACCGGCACTCGTCGAAGAACACGATCTCGCCGCCGGCGGCCCTCACCGCCGAGGACATGCCGGTGGCCTGCATGACCAGCCAGGTCCGGTCCATGCCGGAACTCTCGCCGACCAGGACGCGCGCCGCGCCGGCTTCCCGGCAGAGGTTCAGGAGCGCCACGACCACCCGCGGATCCGTCGTGATCCCTTCGTCGGCCAGCATCGGTCCGGTCTGGTTCGGCTTGATGAGCACGGTCTGGCCCGGCCGCACGAAGGTGCCCATCCCCCCGAAATGGTCGATCGCCTCGCGGACCAGGGCCGTGAGGGATTCCTGCGTCCGGTGTCGCTCCGCGGTGCGCGCGATCGCCACGGCGGCCCGGGCCCGCACGACCCGCCGGACGCCCGGCGCCCGCCGCTCGGGCGGGAAGAACCGCTCGCCGCGCATCGTCACCTCACCTCCGGCAGCCATGCCCCGAGCAAGTCGAGCAGCCTGGTGGCCGTGGCACGCTCGGTGAGCGACCAGGGGCTCGGCTGCCTGATGAGCCGGATCTTTCCCTCGTGCTCCTCGAGCGAGACGTCCGTCCGCCCGTCCTGGCGCCTGCGGAAGTGCAGGGAGGCGACCGCTCGGCCCACGCGCAGGTTGCATAGCGAGATCTCCGGGAGCCACGGCGGTAGGTGCGGATCGGCCAGCAGTGCCGATTGTGGCGCGTACGGATACAGGCCCAGCACCGCCTGGAGCGCGCACACGAGCGCCGAGGACGACCACGCCTGGGGCCAGTTGGCCCGCGGGTAGAGCGCCGGGAAGGCGTGCTTCGGGTCTCGCTGGTGGCCGGCGAAGCATTCGGGCAATCGTTCGTCGTCGTACAGGGCCGCGGCTTCGAACAGCGCGCGCCACCAGGTCGACGTGGTCGAAGAGGCCGTAGCGCATGAACGCCAGCGCGAAGGTGCCGTTCTCGACCGGCCAGATCGAGCCGCGGTGGTAGGAGTAGGGATCGTAGGCCGGGTGGCGCGACGAGAGGGTCCGGATGCCCCAGCCCGAGAACAGGTCGCGGTCCACGAGGCGGCCGGCCGCGCGCAGGATCAGGTCGCGATCCACGATGCCGGTCGCCAGGCAATGCCCGGGATTGGACGCGACAGAGCGGATGCGCCGCTTGCGAGCGTCCAGGCCCAGCGCGAAGAACCCCAGATCGTCGTCCCAGAACGCGTCGTTGAAGTGCTTCTTGAGCTCGGCGGCTTCCCGGAAGAGCTTTTCGGCCTCGGCGCGGTCGCCCAGCGACCACAGCACCTCCGCGAGCATGAACTTGGCGGCGTACACGAAGCCCTGCTCTTCGCAGGTCGCGATCGGCGGACGGACGGGGGCCCCGTCCTCGTCGACGATGGCGTCGCGAGAGTCCTTCCAGCCCTGGTGCTCGTTGCCTTGGGGGGAGCGCGTGAGGTACTCGTAGAAGCCGTCGCCGTCGAGATCGCCATGCGCATCGAGCCAGCGCAGCGCCCCCAGGGCCGCCGGAAGCAACTCCCGCACCAGGGCGGAATCGCCGGTCCAGTGCCAGAGTTCGGCGAGGGCCACCCCGAAGAAGGCCGACGTCGTCTGCGCGCCGTAGTACCGGTCGCGAGGCGTGTAACCCAGGGCGGCGAGCGGCCCCGTCTGGGCTTCGTGGAGCAGTTTCCCCGGTTGCTCGTCCCGCCATGGATCGTCCCGCGTGCCCTTGAGCCGAGCGATGGCGGGCAGCGTGCCGCGCAGCATCTCGGGCCCGAGCAGGGCGGCCTGCCAGGCGGCGGTGAGCGTGTCGCGACCGAAGAGTGCCACGTAGTGGGGGAGGCCCGCGGCCATGGTCCAGGCGCGCTCGCCCACGTCCAGATCGCACAGCCGCAGGGCCGCCAGGTCGAATCGCGCTCGCTCCAGGGCCGCGGCTACCGTCGGCGCCAGCGAACCGGTTTCCGGAAACGCGAAGCGCGCGGCCTCGGCCAGGAACGTGTCCCGGCGAACGTCCTCTTCGTGCAGCGTGCGGCCGAACTCGTAGCAGGAATGGGCGGGGTGCAGCCACCGGCCGGCGACGTGGGGGATCAGGTCGAGGCAGGCGTGCCAGGACTCTCCAGGCAGGAGGGCGATCTCGAACTCGATGCGTCCCCGGACGTGCCGCGGCGGGGACGTCGCCGGGCCTATGCGCAGCAGGAGGCCGCGCACCAGGCGTGCCGAACGATGGGCGGCGACATGCCGGAACTCCAGTTGCCAGAACCCCGGCCGCGCCTGGCGCCAAGCCCGACGGGTGCGCCCCTTGTGGCGTCGCTTGGCCTCCGTCTCCTGCTGATCGGCGAAATCGGCCGCCACCTCGATGCCCAGCACGAACCGCGTCGGCACGCGAGCGTAGTTCGTGACGTCCAGGTCCTCGTGGCACCCGCCTCCGAGATAGCGGGAGCTGCGCAACTCGATCGTGCGGGCGGTCGCATCGCGCGCTTCCCCCCGTTCCGGACGGCAGTCCGGCGGCCACGCAATGTAGTAGCCCAGGGACGAATGCTGCTGGACATTCGAGAAACCGGCCGGCTGCCAGGGTTTGCCGTCAATGCGGAAGGCGTAGCGCGACAGCATGCGGGTCTGGTGGACGAAGAAGCCGAGTTCGGGCGATTCCGCGATCTCACCCGCGGCGTCGGTGACCAGCACCGCCCGGCCCTGGCTCACCACCCGGCTACCGCTCCGCGGCCGAAGCCGCGCCAGCCACGCCCCCGATCGCCCGGACATCGCGATGGGGAGCCTACTCCGCGCGATCCCTAACCGCAACAGGAGAGGGCCTTGACAATTCGTTATCCTTGCCTTAACTTCTTCATAACCTAAGAGGGAGGGTTCAAATGGGCAAGCATGTTCGCGTCGCCCTGGTGGCCATGGCGGCGGTCTTCGCCGCGGGCTGCGGCGTAGGGATAAGCGGCCAGACCGGGGCCGCCAAGAGCACGACGGTCGCGGCCAAGTCCGCGGTGACTGTCAAGGCGTTCACCTTCCGCGGCATCGCCGGCGACGGCAAGATCAGGGACCATTTCACCATCTGGGAGCACCAGAGCATCCGCTTCAAGGCGGTGGTCGACAACCTGGACGGCGGCGCGCTCACGTACAAGTGGGACACCGACGGCTGGTTCTGGGGCAAGAAGGATCAGCCCGAGGCCAACTGGTCCGGCCCGTGGGACGGCTGGTACGACGTGACCTGCACGGTCTCGAATGCCGCCGGCCAGACCGAGAAGCGCCGCGTCAGCGTGAAGGTGTGGTCGGTGCCCACGCCCCCGCCGATCCCGCATCCGCCGGTTCCCTAGACCACTGAAACCTCGCGACCGGGCCGGCCTGAAGCAATGGCCGGCCCGGTCGTCGCGCGCTGCGGCGGCCCCAGCGAGGACCGGCCGAGCCTTATACCGGCTCGGCCACGCGGTCGCGCGCTTCGAGCTTCAGCAGGTGGAAGGCGTGCGTCCACTGGTTGCGCAGCAGGCCGGGGGCGCACCATAGCTGGCAAAGCGCCTCGAGCGGCCGGGCCGACTCCACGGCCCCGACGTCTTCCGGCTCGAAGCCGAACTGCCGGAGGATGCCGGCCACCGTGGCCTTTGCCCCGTCATCGTTTCCGCAGATGAACATGGTCGGCGTGCCGCCCGGGAAGGTCGGGTTGACCATGAACGCATTGCCGATGCTGTTGAACGCCTTCACGAACCGCCCGTGAGGGAAGCGCGCCTGCAGGCGCTCCATCAGCGATTCGTTGGCGCCCGTGAAGTAGCGCAGCACGCCGTTTTGCGGCGCTTCCTCGGAGATGGGGTTGGTCGTGTCGACGACCACCTTCCCGGCGAGATTGGCAGCGCCCGCGAGATCCAGGGCCTCCGCGGCCGCCCGGCCCGCGACGGCCAGGACCACGATTTCGGCGAACGCGGCGGTCTGCTCGAACGTGCCGGTCCCTGCGCCGGCGTTCTCGCTTGCCCAGTCCGCGAGCTTCTCGGGGCTGCGGCTCCCGAGCATGACTTCGTGGCCGTGCTTCAGGAACCCCGTTCCGAGCGTCTTGGCGACCTGTCCCGAACCCAGTATTCCGACCTTCATCCACATCCCCTTTCAATGGCTAGCAGACGAGATCATACACGGCCTGCCCTTGCCGATCCGGCGTGCTATAGTCGGTGCGTGGCTTCGCGCATGACCCGGGACCAGGCGCTCGACTGGAAACGCCGCATGGAGCGCCTCAATGCATTCGAACGAGAGGAACTTCGCCGCACATCCCCGGATACGAAATTGCGCCAGCTGGTTTCGCTCATGCACACGGTGAGCGCGCTCGGGTGGTACGAAGCCCTTTCGAGTGAGGACAAGGCCGTCAGAGCACTCTGGAAGAAGCTGCGCGAGCGCCATGGCGCCTCCCGGTAGGCTCCTGGGCGAGCTCTTGCCCGCCTTGGGCGACCTCGCTCGCTGGCTCTCTGCTACCTCCTACCCTGGTGCCGTCATCGGCGGGATCGCGGCGGGTCTGCAGGGGCGGCCGCGGGTCACCAAGGACATCGACGCGACGGTGATTGCCACGATCGAGGACGCGCCGGCAATACTCGCCGAGTTGCGGGAGTTCGGGTTCGAGCCGCGCGTAGACGACCCGGTCGCCTTTGCCGGCGACACCGGGGTGCTGTTGCTCGTCCATTCCGACTCGAGCGTGGAGGTGGACCTCACTTTGGCCGCCCTGCCGTTCGAGATCGACATGGTGGAAGGCGCCCGGACGCTGGTGGTCGCCGGGACCACGCTGCGAGTGGCAGCACCCGAGGACTTGCTGGTCATGAAGTCCCTTGCGAGGCGCCCGGTCGATGTCGTGGACATCGAGGGTCTGCTGGACGCGAATCCGGCTCTCGATCTCGACCGGGTGCGATTGCAGCTCCGGAGTTTCGCCGAGGTTCTCGAAGCGCCGGAAATCGTGGCCGACTTCGAGGCGATCTTGGCCAGGAGAAAGTGAGAGAGGGCGCCCTCCTCACTCCCCCGGGAATGGCGGCTCCCGGCCGGCCGGGAGCCGCGCGCCGGATTCAGGCGGTCAGGGCGACCTGGTAGTTGCGGCCGTTGTTGGAGTCCCAGCGGCCATTGCCGGTGAAGGCTAGCTGGACCTGGCGCAGGTCGCCGGTCATCTTGATCCGCCCCTCATGGATCGCGCCTACATGGTCGAGTTCGGCTACCGCCACGGTGCGCCCCTCGGCGACCATGACGGCCAGGATCCGCGCGCCCAGGAAGCGATTGCGGTCCTCATAGCGCAGGATCGCGTCGCCGCCTGCCGTCACGGCGATCTCGAAGCCGTTGCCCAGGATCGTCGGGCGCATGCCGGATTCGAAGACGATCGCCGCCCTCTCCGCGACCGGCGGTGCCGCGGCGGTTTCCTGCGACTCGGCGGTAGCCACCACATCGGCGACCACGGGCGTACCCGGGACGGTAGCCGGCTCCTCGGCGATCACGTGCGTCCGGGCGGCGGTTGCCTGGGCCGTCTTGCGCGGCGCGCGCTCCTTCTTCGGTTTGGCGGTCTTGGCTGCGGGCTTGGAAGTCTTGTCTGCCATCGGAAACCCCTTTCGGAATGCGAGCCGAAGCGCGGCTCTCGGCTCCCGATGAAAGCCCCTTCAATAGGTGTTAGGCCGTGATCCCGATACCCGAACCGGACGGGCTGGCGGTCAAAACCCGCGCGAATCGCGGGACATAACCCCGACTACGACTCGCCTTGCTTGGCCTCCAGCTCGGCCCATCGGTCGTAGAGCCGCGCGACGCTTGTCCGCGCCGCTTCGAGCGCCTCGCATCGCCTTTGCAGCTCCCCGGCAGCGGAGGCCACCGCCGGGTCCTCGACGGCTTGCTGGCAGGTCCCCAGGTGCGTCTCGGCTTCCAGGATCCGGCTCTCCATCCCGTCCCACTCCTGCTGCTCCCGGTAGGACAGCCTCCCGGCCGCCGGCTTCCTGGGGCGGGGGGCCGCGGGCGGCTTGGTTCGCGGCTTGGCAGGGGCGAGTTGCCGGGCGGCTAGCCACTGCTGGTAGTCGGCGAAGTAGCGCGGAGTGGCACGGTCGTCGTCCAGGGCCAGCACCAGCGTCGAGACGCGATCGAGGAGGAAGCGATCGTGCGTCACGAGCACCAGGGCGCCCTTGAACTCCAGGAGGGCCTCTTCGAGTACCGCGAGAGTCGGGATGTCCAGGTCGTTGGTGGGTTCGTCGAGGATGAGCAGATCGGCCGGCTGGAGCATGAGCCTGGCGATGAGCAGCCGCGCCTGCTCGCCGCCCGACAGGCGGCCGACGGGCAAATCCAGGTGCTCGGCCGGAAAGAGGAAGCGCTTGGCCCAGGCGGCCACGTGCAGCGCCCGATCCTGGTAGACGACCTGCTCGCCGTCTGCCGCCAGGGCCTTGCGCAGCGGCAGCGCGGGATCGAGCGAGCCGCGGTCCTGGGCGAAGTGCACCGTGCGTAGGCCGTCGGCCCGGAAGATGGTGCCGGCATCGGGCGGCGTCGCGCCCTCCAGGATCTTGAGCAACGTGGTCTTGCCGCTGCCGTTGGGCCCCAGCAGGCCAAGGCGCGTGCCGGGACCGAGGCGGACGTCGAGGTTTTCGAAGACCGGCCTGTCCGCGTAAGCCTTGGCGATCCCGGTCGCGTCGATCAGCTTGCGGGTGCGCCTCTCGGTGTCGGAGAACGCGATCTGCGCGGTGCGCTGCGCCGATCGGGCCTTGAGGTCGGCCAGGTCGTCGATCAGCCGGCCGGCTTCGTCGCCGCGCGCCTGCTGCTTGGTCTGCCGGCCCTGGGGGCCGCGGCGCAGCCACTCGATCTCGCGCCGGACCCTGTTTGCCAGGGCATCCTGGTGGGCGGCCTGGCTGGCCAGGGCGGCCTCGCGTTCCGCCAGGAACTGGCTGTACGTGCCGCGCACCTCGAACAGGCCGCCGGGGTACCGCCGATCGATCTCCAGGATTCGGCCGGCGACGTGTTCGAGGAACCAGCGGTCGTGGCTCACGGCGATGAAGGCACGCGGATCGCTGCCCAGCAGCGCCTCTAGCCAGAGGATCCCGTCGACGTCCAGGTGGTTGGTCGGCTCGTCGAGCAGCAGCACGTCCGGCTTCGTGACCCGCGCCCGGCCCACCGCCAGCCGCTTGCGCCAGCCGCCCGACAGGGTCGAGACGCGCTGCGTTCCGTCCTCGAACCCGCACCGGCCCAGCGTCTCGGCGACGATTCCGAGCTTCTCGTAATCCTCCAGCGCTTCGGCGCTCAGCGCCTCGGTCAGCACTTCCGCGACCGTCGCGCCGGCCGGGAACTCCGGGTCCTGCGGCACGTAGCCGATCCTGGCGAACTTGCGCAGCGCGACCGCGCCGGCATCCGGTTCCTCCAGGCCTGCCAGGATCTTGATGAACGTGGACTTCCCGGCCCCGTTGGGCCCGACGACGCCCACCCGGTCGCCGTCGTGCAGCCCGAAGGTCAGGCCGGCGAAGAGCGGCCCCGATCCAAATTGCTTGCCCAGATCATGGCAAGACAGCAGGGCCGGGCCGGCGGGAGGCATCGGCCCATGGTAGCGCGAGCGCTACCCCACCTCGAATGCCACGCGGCCGCACCGGACGGTCACGACCAGGCTTCGGCCACTAGGGTCGCCACCGCCGTGATGGCCGACATCGGGTTGACGCCCAGGTTGGTCGGGAACAACGACGAGTCCGCCACGACCAGGCCCGGCAGGCCGGCGACCTGGAAGCGGTCGGTCACGTGGACGCCGCCGAACAGGTGCGTGGCGACCATCGGCACCATCCCCGGGCGTGCCGGGAGATCGGCGAGAGCCGCCGCTTGCGCCCGCGACGTGACGATCTCGGGCGCGCCGTACACGGCCGGCCACACCTCGCTGGCGCCAGCCTCGAGCATCGCGATCGCCAGGATCGAGAGGCCGCGCAGCATGACCTGACGATCGCGGGGGGTCAGGGCGTAGTGCACGATCGGCCCCCACGGACCGCGCCGCACGGCGCCGACAGCCTCCGCCCGGACGCAGACGCCCCACAGGGCGACGCGATCGAGCAGGGCGAGGCGTTCCTGGAGCTTGCGGCCGACGCCCGGGACGCGGGCTCGCTTGAATGCCGCGGGCATCCCGAGGGTCTCGAACTTCAGCCCGTCGCCGAGCCAGGCGTGGCTCTCCATGGCCTGGGTCGCGCCGGTCGGGTCGAGGGCCTCGGGGAAGAGGCCGGCCAGGGCCGAGCCCGGATGGCACTGGAACGCCGGCATCGCCCCGGGCAAGCCGCTGCGCGCGATGAGCCATGGAGTCTGGATGGCGCTTGCCGCCAGGATCACGGCACGGCGGGCATGCGCGCGGAAGGGCGCGCCGCTCCGGAAGCGACCCGCGACGCCGGCGGGCCGGTGGCCCCAGGACGGAAATACCCGCAGGACGCGGCATCTGGCGTAGAGGCGGGCCCCGTCGCCGATGGCCCGAGGCAAGAGGGTCAGATCGGCGCTCGCCCGCCCGTCATGGGGACAGCCCTGCAGGCAGCGGCCGGTCCCGCGGCAGCCGGGGGCGTTGCGCCGCGTCGGCCGGGCATCCTCGCCCAGGCCCGCGAGCATGGTCCGGCCGTTGCCGCCCCACAGGCCGGGCGGCGTCGGAGCGACGGACAGCTCGCGATCCATGGCCTCCCGGCAGCGCTCGAGTTCCTCCCATGGCAGGAGGCGCGCCCAGCGCGAATCGCGGCGCACCCATTCCCGCCAGACGGCCTCGGGGAGAGGCACCTGGATGCCGCCGTTGATGACGGTCGTCCCGCCGACGCAGCAGCCTTGCAGGAGGGGCAGGGGATCGGGCCCGATCGCCGCGACCGCGCCACCGTCGCGATACAGGCTCGCGAGGGCCTCGGCGGCGCCGCCGGGCGCCGGCCCCGCCGCCGCGCCTTCCTCGACGACCACGACCTCGTGGCCGGCCGCCGCCAGCCAGCGCGCGCAGGTCGCACCCGCGGCTCCGGAGCCGACTATCACGAAGTCGGCCATTTCCCGCACCGCAAGCTCCGAGCCGTCGCACAGCAGGCCCCTCGCGGGCATCGTCAGGGTTCCTCGGCAGAGACCAGGGCGACGAGCTTCCACCACTGGACAAGACCGCGCAAGGCGGCCAGGCGCGAGGCCGCCAGCCGTTCGATGAGGTCCTGGCGCGCGGCGGGATCCAGGCGCCGGAACGACTTGCCGGAACGCGCCAGGGCGGCGAACTGGAAGACCCAGGCAGAACCGAGCAATGCAAGGCGCACGTGCGCGGGGAAGAACCCGGGCGGCACCCGCCCCTGCCAGCCCGGCAGGATCGTCGCGCACACGGTCTGGGCTAGCGAAGGCGTCATGGCCGATCGAGCGCCCGCCGCGCGTTGATCCCGAAGTACAGCAGCAGGGCGACCGTCACGGTGTCGAGGACGCAGCCCGCGAGATGGCCGGGGAACGGCTCCGCGAACCAGGCGAGCAGCAACCCCACGGCAGCCGTACCCTTGAGGAAGACCAGCGGCGTGAGCACCGGAAACCATTTCCGGAGATCGACCTGGATCAGCGCGCAACAGAAGGCGAGCGTGAGCACGTTGGCGACCGCGAGCACGCGCCAGAGGGTGCTGTCCTCGGTATGCGGGTAGGCCCCGCCGCCCAGCATCGGTCCCAGGCGCGCGTACTCGGCCACGGCCACGCCGGGCGCGAACGCGTAGATCAGGGCCGGCACCAGAAACTGCAGGGCCAGCACCGTGTACACGACGTGGAAGGCGATCACCACGCCCGGCGTCTTGCGGGGAAGCACCGGCGCGTTCGCTTCGCTGTTCATCCTCACGTACCTCCGGGACCGACCGGTCGCCTCGCGCTTGTCAGCATACTCGCGAGCGTCGCCTGTGAGCTCCGCGGCCGGCCGGGAGATGGTTACTTCCGGCAACCGGTCGGTCTCGGCCGTGGGCCTAAGCAGGAGTGGCCTTAAGCAGGAATTGACCTAGGCTTTACTTTTTCTTAAGATGTTTCCCGGTAGGAGGGCCCCCGCATGCGTTTCTCGAAGTTTGGTGTCGCTCTGTGCAGTCTCGGCCTGGTGGCTGGCTGCGGGGTGGCCACGCCGGCGGGCCGGCCCGCCGCGACGCGGCCCGTGGCCGCCACGGTCTTCACGACCGCCGGTGCCACCGCGGAGCAGAAACAGGCCATCAGCGGCCGCCTGGCGGAGTTGCATTTGGCAACGGTCAAGGCGCTCGCGGTCAGGCCCGTGCGTGCGGGCACTCTGGGCGTCACGATTCCGGCGCTCACGGCGTACTACGCCCTCGAAGCGGAGTTGCGGGCCTCCGCCGACCCGGCCGCCCGGGCGCGGCTGTCCGAGCGGGCCGACAGGCTCACCGCGCAGGCGATGGCCGATCTCGGCCAGGCCCGGGATCCCTGGGGCGACCCCGACGCCGATCTCAAGCAGCGTCTGGCCACCTTGGAGCGCGAGTACGAGAACGGCACTTTCTCCTGGCGCGAGTACAACGAGGCCCGGATTGGCGCCATCTTGCGGGCCCACGGCGCCTCCACGGAGCTGCGCCTGGCGAGCCTCGAGGAGGTCCATCGCGACGGCGGCCTCGACTGGCAGACCTACAACAAGTACCGCCTCGATATCCTGGCAGGTAGCTACGGCACGCCGCTCGGCAAGCGCCTCGAACTGCTCGCGGACATCTACCGCGAGGGCGGCATCCGGTTTGCCGAGTACAACCAGACGCGGGTGCGGATGATCATGCAGGCGTACGGCGAGCCCATCGACGGCCGGCTGGCTTACCTGGAGGACGTGTATCGCGACGGCGGACTCACCTGGCAAGCCTACAACCAGGCGCGGCTGGATCTCATAGCCAGGGCCTACGACCAGCGTCTCGCCAAGCGCCTCGACCTCCTCGAGACGGTCTACCGGGAAGGCGGCATGACCTTCAAGGTCTTCAACGACACGCGGGTCGCGATGATCATGGGCGCCCGCTACGAGCCGCTGCAGACCCGCCTGGACTTCCTCGAGCAGGTGTATCGGGAGGGCGGTCTCACCTGGGCGGCCTACCAGGAGTATCGCAAGCAGTTGCTGGCCGAGGGTTAGGACCGCTTCCCGGCTGACGGCAGCGAGGACCGTAGCCCGAGCGGGTTCTACACCAAAGACGACGCCCGGCAGGCCAGAGGCAACGCGCGCTGGCCCGTCGAATCGGACAAGGAGAGCCAAGCGTGATAGCCGACATCCCCGCTCCGACCACCGTGCTCAACACCGAGCTGGCCGAAGTTCTGCCGGCCAAGGCCATGGTCGTCGGCATCGGCGCCGGCTCGATCCTCCTCTCGGGTGACTCTCCCTTCCTCCTGGGCTTCACGTACGCTCGCGGCATGGCGGGGGGCGAGTTCCGGGTCTTCGAGCACACCCTGACGCCGGGCGGCGGAATCCTAAAGAGCGCGATGGCGCTGGGGGGCGGCGTCGGCTGGAAGCACCCCTTGCCCGCGCTCGGCCCCTTCGCCACCGCGTGGAAGGGCGCGATTTACTACACCGGCCAGCCGGTCGGCCCGATCGACACCAATACCTCGATCGCCTCGCAGCCGACCTTCGGGCTGCAAATCGCGCTGCCCCTCACGCTGGGCGCCTGGGACGTGACCATGATGCCGCAGCTCGAGGGGATCTATGCGCAGCCGTACACGTCGCCCGCCGGCAGTTCAAAGACCGGCATCGGACCCAACCTGTCGGGATCATTGGCCCTGGTCAAACGCTGGGCGCCCGTGTCCTGGCTGGATTTCAACTTCGAGTTGATCCCGGGAATCGCACCCGGCGCCTTCCCGTTCGCGTCCGCGCCAGCGCCCTGGCACTTCAACATGGGCACTAACCTGGGAGTGACGTTCCGGTTCCTCGATCGCTGGGCACTCGCGCTCGCGGCAAGCCCGCTGTTCATCAACAACGAGTTCACCTCAGCGGAGGCCTACCACAACCGCGGCCTGCTCCGGGCAGCGGTGGAGGTCGGCTTCTAGCGCTGGTTCCCGCGCCGAGAAAGAGCCGGGCCGGCGTCAGGCCGGCCCGGTGATCGATCCCGCCAACTGCGAAATCAGCAACGACCCCCGGCTCAGCCGAGGCCGAGCTGGCTCTGCTGGCCCTGGCCGCCGGCGAAGGCCGCCTGGTCCTGGCCCAGGATGCCCTTGAGCAGGTTGGCGACCATGTCCATGATGCCGCCGGCCCCGCCGCCGCCGGCCGCCTGGCCGCCGCCGAGCGCGCCGCCGATCGTCTGCAGGATGCCGCCGGCCTTGCCGCCGCCCAGGGCGCCGCCGACGATGTTAAGAATCGGGCCCGCCAAACCAAGAAGTGCTCCCATTCGGGCTACCCCTTTCCCTCAACCACCTCTACACCTGGTGCCGCATCTCGGCACTCCCGACTGGTTGTCGTCGGAGATTAGGGAAAGGTTGTCCGATTTAACAGAGACTTGATGGGCTCAAGCGGCGCGCGCCGGCTGCAATCCCCGCTGCTCGACCAACCTGGCGACCAGTCCAGTCAGCGAAGCAAGCAGCGCCGTCATGGCGGCCACCAGCTTCAGCAGGTCGGCCTCGCTGAGCGGCCCGCCGGGCGCCGGAGCGGGCGGAACCGGCGCCGGATCGGCCAGCGTGATGGTAGCGGGTGCGCCGACGCCGGCCTGCAAGCCGACGTCGCCCGGCCCGCCGGCCGCCACGACGCCGGGCGCCCTGGCGTCCCCCGCGGCGAATGCTTCGAGCCCCGGCCCGATGGTAGGACGTTTCCAGCCGCCCTCGGCGGCGATCGCGATCGGCATCCCCTTGATCTCCCTCAGACCCACAACTATCCCTGCCAAAGGAGTATGTAGACTGAGGCCGGAAATCCTTTCTTGACGGCTCTTTAACCGCCGAACAGCCGCTGCACGCCGGCCTTGATCTTGTCGCCGATGATGGCGGAGAACAGGGCGTCGGCGATGGTGTAGCCGATCAGCGAGGCCGCCAGGCCGACCAGGAAGACCGGCAGGCCGGCCGTGAGGCCGAAGGCCCCGGCGACGGCGAGCACGCCGCCCGAGAACACCGCCGCGGCGCCGCCGGCGAAGAAGCCGGTCGCGGTGTCGCGGGCGATGCCGCCCATGGCCTCGGGCAGGCCTATCTGGCCGGAGAGCACGCCGTAGCCGTTGCTGAGGACCGAGATGACAAGGTTGACGACCGCGGAGACCTTGGCGGCCTTCATGGCGCCCTGGAAGATGTTCTTGAAGCCGGCCTTGATCGCCTGGATGCCGAAGGGCTTCTTGAAGCCCTTGGCGCCCTTGGTGATGGTGGTGGTGGTCTCCGACACGCGTGCGCCGGCCCGCGAACCCTTGGCGGCCCCGGCCGATCCCTTGAGGCTCTTGGCCCCCTTGGCGGTCCGGACCAGCTTGGCTCCCTTCGCGGCAGAGCCGGCGCCCTTGGCACCCTTGGCCGCGCTGCCTGCACCCTTCGCGCCCTTGGCGGCCTTGCCGGCGCCACGCGCGCCGCGGGCCGCCGCGCCCGACTTGGCCGCGTTCAGGCCATGGGCCGCTCCGCTGCCGCCCGAGCCGCCGGCGCCGGCCGCGCCCTTGCCGGCGCCCTTGGCGCCGCGGGCGATCTCGCCGCCGCCCAGCTTGAACTTCGTCCCCTTGACGACCTTGAGGCCCGCCTCGCCGGCGCGGACCACCTTGCCGGCCTTGGCGGCCTCGGCGATCCGGGAACCCTTGCCGGCGCTCTTGGCCAGCTTGGCGCCCTTGCCGACCAGTTCGGCCTTGGTGACGTCCACGCGGGTGACTTCCCGGAAGCCGCCCGGGACCTTGATCTTCTTGACGCTGCCGGCGACCTTCGTGCCCTCGCGCAGCAGGACGTCGCCCTTGCGCGCCGCGCCCGAAGCGACCGACCTGGCGCCCTTGGCGAAGTTGCCGGCGGTGGTGGCGCCCTTGGCGGCCTTGCCGGTGGCCTTGGCGGCCTTCCCGGCCTTTGAAGCAATGTCGACGACCTTGCCCGCGTTGCCGGTCGCCTTGCCAGCCGTCCCGGCGCCCCTGGCGACCCGGCCGGCCGTTCCCGCGCCGCGGCCCAGAGCTCCCGGATCCCTAACGACCCGTACGGTCCGGATGATCTTCGTGTGGCCTTCCAGGGTGCGGATGCCCTTGTAGACGTCCTGCCAGCCCCGGATGACCTGGTCGTTGACGGTGAGGCTGCGAACCTTGTCGGTGGCCCAGCCGGCGGCCTTCGAGTCCGCCAGGCGGCCCAGGCCGTTGCCGAGCTTGCCGGCCACCGAGCCCAGCTTGCCCTTCATCGAGGACAGCAGTCCCGCGGCCTTCACTCCTCCATCCGTCGCCATCGCATGGCTTATCGCGTCAATGGGCCGGCAAGTCGGTTATGGCCGGGGAAAAGTTGCGCTAAATCTGGCTTCCGACGCGCGGGCCCGACCTCCCCGCACGGGACCGGGGGCCCGGCGCCAGGAGCCGGGAGTTTGCGCCAGCGCCGCCCCAAGTGGTAGCATGGCCGCCGGCCTACTAGATGACAGCCTGATTTTTCTAGCTGTTCAGCCGTTTTCCACACGTGATGCGAAGGGGTGATCCGGTGATCGCGCCAGTTGTCGAGCGTTACCACTCGCTGGTAGACGAAGCCAAGCTGTCCGACTCGTTCCTCGACGAGTTCAAGCAGCGCATGCGCGACGCCAAGATCACGTTCGGCGACCGCCTGAGCTGCCACTACCTGCGCCCGCAGTTGCTCACGGCCGAGCAGTACGCGCTGATCCAGCGCGTGGTCAAGACGCTGTGGTCGGCGCTCGAGAAGCTCGGCGCCGAGATTCACGCGCGGTCCGAGCTCCAGGATCGCCTCGGCCTGACCGCCGGCGAGCGCGAGCTTTGCGCCATCGACCCGGGATACAGGCGCATCAGCCCCATGGCGCGGTTCGACAGCTTCCTGGTCGGGGACCAGCTTGCCTTCGTCGAACTCAACGCCGAGTGCCCCGCGGGACCGGCCTACGTCGAGGTGCTGGCCAACCTGTTCCTGGATCTGCCCGTCATGCAGAAGTTCCAGGACGAGTACGTCATCCATCCCTACTCCACGCGCACGCGCCTGCGGGACACCATCCTGGGCCACTGGCGGGAGTGGGGCGGCACGGGCATCCCGCGCATCGCCATCGTGGACTGGACCGACGTGCCCACCTACTCCGAGTTCGAGCTCATCAAGGAGTACTTCACCCAGGAAGGCATTCCCACCGAGATAGCCGATCCCCGCGAGCTCACGTACGACGGCAAGACCCTGCGCACGAAGACCGGCTTCGAGATCCAGCTCATCTACAAGCGGGTGCTCACCAACGAGTTCCTGGAGAAGCTAGCCGAGTGCCAGGCCATGCTGCAGGCCGTCAAGGACCGCGCCGTCTGCATGATCAACCCCTTCCGCGGCAAGTACCTCCACAAGAAGGCCGTCTTCGCCTTGCTCACCGCCGAGGAGCTGCAGGACCTGTTTTCCGCCGAGGAGCAGGAGGCCATCCGCAAGCATATCCCGTGGACGCGCCGGCTGGAGCCCGGCAGCACGGTCTTCCACGGCGAGGACGTCCGGGATCTTCTCGCCTGGACCAAGGCCAACCGCGAGCAACTGGTGCTCAAGCCAAACGACGAGTACGGCGGCAAGGGCATCTTCGTCGGCTGGACGCTCGACGACGCCGCGTGGCACAAGGCCGTCGACGAGTCCAGCGGCCACGACTACCTGGTCCAGGAGAAGGTCGAGGTCTCCTACATGGACTTCCCCACGTTCCACGCCGGTGCGCTCAAGCTCGAGCGCCAGCTGGTGGACCTGGATCCCTACGTCTTCGAGGGCGAGGTCGAGGGCTGCCTCACCCGCCTCTCGGGTACCGCGCTAGCCAACGTGACCGCCGGAGCGGGCATCGTCCCGACCTTCGTGGTCTCCCCTAAAGACGACTAGAGGCCTATGTTCGAGCAATTCACCATCGGGGTCGAGGAAGAGTATCAGATCGTCGATCCCGAGACCCGGGAGCTTCGCAGCCACATCTCGGTGATGCTGGACGAGGGCAAGGTGGTCCTGGGCGAACGCGTGAAGCCCGAGATGCACCAGTCGGTCGTCGAGGTCGGCACCGGCATCTGTAAAAACGTGCAGCAGGCCCGCGCCGAGGTCAGCGACCTGCGCCGCATCGTGTCGGATCTGGCCCGTAAAAACGGCCTGCGCATCGCGGCGGCCGGCACCCACCCGTTCTCCGACTGGAGCCGCCAGGACATCACACCGCACGAGCGCTACATCCACCTGGTCGAGGACCTGCAGGACGTGGCGCGCGGCAACCTCATCTTCGGCATGCACGTCCACATCGGCATCGAGAGCCACACCCAGGCCATCGAACTCTTCAACCAGGCCCGCTACTTCCTGCCGCACCTGCTCGCGCTGTCGTGCAGTTCGCCGTTCTGGCTGGGCCGCAACACCGGGCTCAAGTCGAGCCGGGTGAGCGTCTTCAAGCGCTTCCCGCGCACCGGCATCCCCGACGCCTTCGAGTCCTGGGCGGCCTTCGAGCGGTACGTCGAGGTGCTGGTCAAGACCGGCTGCATCGACAACGGCAAGAAGATCTGGTGGGACGTGCGCCCGCACTCGTTCTACAACACCATCGAATTCCGGGTTTGCGACCTGCCGACGACGGTGGACACCACCATCGCCATCGTGGCGCTCGTGCAGGCGATAGTGGCCAAGCTGTACGTGCTGCGGCTGCAGAACATGCAGTTCCGCGAGTACCCGCGGGCGCTCATCGAGGAAAACAAGTGGCGCGCCAGCCGCTACGGCCTCGAGGGCAAGCTCATCGATTTCGGCAAGTGCGAGGAGATATCCACCAAGGAGCTCATCATCGAGTTGCTCGGCTTCGTGGACGATGTGGTGGACGCCCTGGGCTCGCGCGAGGAGATCGAACACGTCTACCGCTTGCTCGAGAAAGGCACCGACGCCGACCGCCAGCTCAAGGTCTGGAAGGAGTCCGGCGGAGACTGCAAGGCGGTCGTGGACGACATGATCGAGCGCACCATGCTCAACGTGGGCCCGGCACCCAAGGCCGGGGCGGGGGTATCCGCCGCCAAGATCGGGGAATAGCCATTGCCCAAGACCCGCCTGGACGACGTCGTCTTCGACCCCGAACTGGTCGCGGGGGCGCAGAACGCCGTGCGCGTGTGCCTCAAGGTCCGCGACGGCGAGAAGGTCACCCTCATCACCGATCGGGAGACCATGGAGGTCGCCGCCTGCATATACGACGAACTCAAGAAGGTGGGCGCCCGGGTCGAGGACTTCGTGCTGGAAGACTATGCTCTGCGGCCGCTGGCCTCGACGCCCTGGGAGGTGCTCGACAGCGTGGCCCGGAGCGCCGCCACGCTCTACGCCGTCATGCCGCAACCTGGCGAGGTCGTCACGCGCGCCCAGGTGATCAACCTGGCCACGCGCCGCAAGGTGCGCTATGGCCACATGGTGGGCATCACCAAGCAGATCATGCAGCAGGGCATGCGGGCCGACTTCGACCGCATCAACCGCATGAGCCTCAAGCTGCGCAGCATGCTTGCCGAGTGCCGCGTCATCAAAGTCACGAGCCCCGCGGGCACCGACCTGGAAGTCGAGCACGACCCGCTCAAGTACCGCTGGATCAAGACGAGCGGCCTCATCAGCCGCGACGCCTGGGGCAACCTGCCTGGCGGCGAGATCTTCACCCACCCCGATCTGGTGCGCGGCGTCTGGGTCTGCGACGGCCCGGCGGGAGACTACTTCTCGGGCAAGTACGGCGATCTGCACCGCTCGCCGCTCAAGGTCGAGATCGCGAATTCCCGCATCAAGGGCGTGACCTGCGATCGCGAGGAGGTGGCCCTGGAGTTCTGGGACTACGTCCACGAGGCGGAAAACGCCAACCGCGTCGGCGAGGTCGCGGTCGGCACCAACCTCAACGTCACCGAGTTCACCGGCAACCTTCTCCAGGACGAGAAGATTCCCGGCTTCCACATCGCCTTCGGCGAGCCGTGCGGCGTGCTCACCGGGGCCGACTGGACATGTCCCACGCACATCGATCTGCTGGCGCGGGACTGCAACATCTGGCTGGATGGCCAGTGCATCATGGCAGCAGGCAAATTCCTGGTCTGATTTAGGAGATACCTCTATGGCAGCGAAAAAGGTCGGCATCCTGGTCGGTTGGGAAGACACGTTCCCGCCAGCGTTCATCGATGCCGTCAACAAGAAGGGCAACGGCGAGATTTCCGCCGAGATGGCGCAAGTCGGCAACACGACCCATGAAGACGAAAAGCGCTACGACGTGCTCGTGGACCGCATCTCGCACGAGATCCACATGTACAAGCCGTGGCTCAAGCTGGCGGCCCTCAACGGCACGTACGTCATCAACGACCCGTTCTGGTGGCTGTCCGACGACAAGTTCTTCGACAACGCGCTGATCAGCCGCCTGGGCCTCGCTGCCCCGCGCACCGTCGTGCTGCCCAGTTTCGAGCGCAACCCCAGCACCACCGAGAAGAGCCACCGCAACATGCTGTTGATGGACTGGGGCAAGCTATTCGACTATCTCAAGTTCCCGATGTTCATGAAGCCGTACGACGGCGGCGGGTGGAAGCACGTCTACAAGTGCAAGACTCCCGAAGAGGTCTTCTACTACTACAGCCAGACCGGCCAGCACGTGATGATGCTGCAGGAGGCCATCGAGTTCGAACTCTACTGCCGCTGCCTCTGCATCGGCCGCGACAACATCATCCCGATCGAGTACGACCCGACCGCCAAGGAGCGCACGGGCTTCGGCCAGTACGTCATCGGCGATCGCTTCGAGGCGGGCAAGAGCGCCCTGGCGGATCGCATCATTCAGGAGGCCCGCGTCATCAATAACGCCCTGGGCTACGACATGAACTCGGTGGAGTTCGCGGTGCGCAAGGAGAGTGGCGAGTACGTCCCGTACGCCATCGACTTCATGAACCCCGCGCCCGACATGGACTACTACTCCATCCAGGAGCCGTACTTCAAGCGCGTCGTGGCCGCCATGAGCGACCTGGTCGTGGACATCGCGAAGAACGGCCGCGAACTCAACACCGGCCACTACCCCTGGCGCAAGCTCCTGGCCGCGGGCGGCCAGAATGGCGCGGCCAAGGTCTCCAAGAAGGAGAAGGTCGCCAAGTAACGGCCTCCGTGCCGACCTCCGCGAATGCCCGCTTCCTGACGGCGTTGATTTCCAGCATCGTCGGCCTGGAAGCGGGCGAGGGCATTCCCGACGCGGCACTCGCGATCTTCCATGAGGCGATCGGCAAGCGACCGCCGGCTCTCCGGCGCCAGGTGGGGGTCTTCCTGAACCTGCTCAGGTGGTTGCCCGCCCTGCGCCACGGCAAGCCGTTCGAGCGCCTGTCAGAAGATCAACATGTTGCTGTGCTGACATGGTTTCAGAGCGCACCCGTCGCCTTGTTTCGAAAGGGCTTCTGGGGCGTGAAGGCCCTGGTGTACATGGGCTACTACGGCCGGCCGGAGCTTGGCCCCGAAATCGGCTACCGGCCGTCGCCCGGCGGGAACGACCTGCTCCGTGCCTGACAGCGTCAAGGACTACGACGTCGTCATCGTGGGCTCGGGCGCCGGCGGCGGCACCGTGGCGGCCGAACTGGCGCCCCTGTGCAAGGACGGCCTCCGCGTGGCGGTGCTCGAAGCGGGCCCGCGCTTCCGAGCCGAGGATCTGCGGGACCTCCCCGAGACCGCGGCGGCCGAACGGCTCTACGTGGACGGCGGCGGCTTCTTCACTCGCGACCGGGCCATGACCCTGGCCTTCGGCCGGGGCTACGGCGGATCGACGCAGGTCTACACCGGCACGTCCCTGAAGATCCCGGAGAAGGTGGTCGCGGACTGGGGTGTCCCGGGCCTGACGGCCGAGGACGTGCACCTTCGCACCGCCAAGTACATGGCGCAGAACAACGTCCACCTGCTGCCCGAAGAGCTGATCAACGAGAACAACCGCCTCTTCCGCGACGGGTGCCGGGCGCTGGGCTTCCGCGTGGAGCAGTTCCCGGTCAACGTCAAGGGCTGCCGGGGTTCCGGCCGCTGCAACCTGGGGTGCGGCAACGGCGCCAAGCAGGGCACCCACGTCGTGCAACTGCCCGCGGCCGAACGGGCAGGCGTCGAGGTGGTCACCGACTGCCAGGTCGAGCGCATCAGCGACCGCGCCTGCCACGCCACGGTGCGCCACGCGGGCCACGGCGCGCCCGGCCCCTGGCCGGACGGGCGCTACGAGGTCCGCGGGAAGGTGATCGTGGCGGCGGGCGGCGCGATCAGCACCCCGGCGCTGCTGCTGCGCTCGCGGCTGCCGGCGGCGCTCCCGGCCCTGGGCCGCTTCTTCACCTGCCACCCGGCGCTGATCCTGGTGGCGCAGCACGAACGGGCGATCACAAACAGCGTGGGCCATCCCAAGAGCTACTGCTGCGACCACTTCGCGGAATCCCTGGGCTTCCTGCTCGAGACGTGCATGTACTTCCCGTTCGTCACGGCCAAGAGCATGGCCGGCTTCGGGCGGGAGCACCGGCGAATGCTCTCCCGGATGGACCACCTGCAGATGATCCTGGCCCTGGCGTTCGACGAGGCGACGCCGGGCAACCGCGTCCTGGTCGACCGGGACGGCAATCCCGTCGTGGACTATCGCCTGTCTCCGGCGGTCATGCGTTCCCTGCGAGACGCGATGGTGGCCGCGAGCCGCATCTTCTTCGCGGCCGGCGCGAAACTCGTGCATGCGCCGGCCGCCGTCCGGTTCTTCCTGGAGCCGGCGGACGAGGCGGCGCTGGAAGACCTCATTCCCCTGGCGGGGATGCTGCCGGGCAAGATCCCCATCGCCGCGGCCCACCCGATGGGCGGGTGCCGCATGGGAACCGATCGGGCGACGTCGGTGACCGATGCCTTTGGCCGGGTCCATGGCTTGCCCTGGCTGCGGGTGGCCGACGCGAGCCTGTTCCCGGCGTCGGCCGAGGCCAATCCCTACCTGACGGTGCAGGCCCTGGCAGACCGCGTCGCCGAGGGCATCAAGGCGGATCTCCCGGCTTTCCGGGCGTGAAATTCTGCTTTCGCTGCGCCTCCTGCACCCGCCGCAGCAGATCCGACGTGCTCGCCGCGGGCGCCGGGCGGTGCTGGATGGCCAGCCGATCGGCCACCTCGAAGCCCCGCTGGCGGTGATCCTCCAGGCGGACGGCCTCCTGGGGCGTGCCGGCCGGGATGATCGCGCAGACCAGGTCGTCGCCCTCGACGCGCCGCAAGGCGATCACGCCGGTGGCCCCCTGCGCTTGCGCCTTGGCCCCGCAGGCCTCGCACCACTGGCCGAGCGCGGAGTCGAGGTCCGGATCCGAAAGCGAGAACGTTCGCTCGTGGACCTCCGCTTCGGCCATCGGGCTATCAGCGTGCGCCGGACTTGAAGAAGCTCGCGAGCTTGCTGCCCAACCCGACGTCCAGATCGACCTTGAAAAAGGCCGTCGCGCAATCGGGCAGTCTCCGGTCGAACTGCGCCGCGCCGTCGCGGGTGACGTAGGCCACCTCGGCGCCCACGCTGCGGGCTTCGCTGAAGACCGCCGGGGTCGCCTTGGCCGGCGCGCCGAAGCGCACCGCCGGGATCCCCGGGGTCCCGGCCTGACGGAGGAGCTTGTCGGAGGCCATGGGCATGTTGTTCCCCCGATCGGGCGGCGTCCCACCTTTCGCCGCGCCCACCGGACTTCGACCCGGCGCGCCGCGCGGTCTTGCCGGGGTCAGGGCCGCCGGCCTCCGAGGAGGCGTACCATGAGCGACCATGCCTGCGCCCGAACCCGCGCGCCCGGCCGGCCGGGAACCGCGCCTCGAGATCCGCTCGGCGGAAGATCTCGCGCCTGCCGAACGCGCGCAGCTAGCCCGGGCCGACCTCCTCGATCTGGCCGCGACACAGGCCTGGGAGGTGGCCGGCTCGAATCGCGATCTCGCGTACGCCACCCACGGCGTCTTCCGGTACTTCGGCAAGTTTCCGCCGCCGCTGGCCAGGTACCTCATCGAGACGTTCACGCCGGCGGGCGGCCAGGTCGCCGATCCGATGTGCGGGAGCGGCACCACGGGCGTCGAGGCGCTGCTCAGCCGACGGGGCGCCACGCTCCTGGACGTGAATCCCCTGTCGCTGCTGCTGGCGCGGGTCAAGACGACGCCGCTGGATGGCTCGAGGCTGGACGAGGCGGTCGGCCGGGTCCTCGCCCGCTACCGCCCGCTTGCCGCCCGGGACGGCATACCCGATCCGGTCGGCCTCCGCAACGCCGACCACTGGTTCCTGCCCGATACGAGCCGGTCGCTGCGAGGCTTGCGGGCGGCCGTGGACGCCGAGCCCGACCCCGACCTCAGGAACTTCTTGCTGGTCGCGTTCGCCGCCACCGTCCGGCGCGTCTCGCGGGCCACCATGCAGCAGGGTCGCCTCTTCCTCGACGCGGCGTCTGCGCTGCCCGACGCCCGGCCCGTTTTCGAGCGGCGGGCGGCCCGGGCGCGCGCCGCGATTGGCGCGTTGCCCCCTCCCCGCGCCCCGATCACGGTCGGCGTGCACGACCTGCGCACCCCTCCGGCAGGCGTTCCGTCCGCCGATCTGGTGGTCTGCCACCCGCCCTACTTCAACTCGTACAAGTACAGCGGCATCAATGCGCTGGAGCTGGCCTGGCTGGGCTTCGAGCCCGCGTCGGTCCGCAAGTGCGAGGTGCGCGAGTACTTCAAGGCCGGCGATCCGGCGAACGTGGCTAAGTACCTCGACGACATGGCCCTCGCGATCGGCCATGCGGCGAAGCTCTTGCGCCCCGCCGGCACGCTCGCCCTGATGATCGGCGACACCGTGGTGCGCGGCGACTACCTCCCCGTCACGCGCACCCTGCTCGACCGCGTGGCCGCGACGCTTCGGCCCGTGCGCGTCTGCCTGCGCGTCCCGCGGTACACGGAGGCGACGTGGGTGGCCAGCCAGCGCAGGCGCCGCGACGACGTGGGCATCAAGCTCTCCGATTTCGTGATCCTGCTGGAGCGCGCGTGAGGCTCCCCGCCGCCAGGACGCACCCGCCCGGCCTGCTGCTGCACAAGTACTGGGCGCGCAAGCCCCACAACGTGATGGCCGCCCTGGTGGAGCAGTACTCGCGTCCCGGCGACACGGTCGTGGACCCGTTCTGCGGCAGCGGGGTCTTCCTGCGCGAAGCCGCCCTGCGCGGCCGCCATGCCCTGGGCCTGGACAGCAACCCGATCGCCTGCCTCCTCTCGGAGGTGACCACGGCGCCGCCCGACCCCGCCGCGTTCCTGGCGTCTCTCTCCGGTCTCGTTCAGCGCCTGGAAGGCGCCCTGAGGGGCGCATACCTCGCCGGCGACCGGACGGTCCGCTTCGCCGTGCACGAAACCCTGGTTTCCTGCCCGGCCTGCGGCGCCTGTACGGGGCCTGCGGACGGCCGGCGCGCCGGGCGGGCCTATGCCTGCCCGTGCGGGCGCCGCCTGCGCTTCAATCTCGAAACCCTCGCGCGAACCCGGGTCACTGCGGTGGCTCTGGCGGACGGGACGCTGAGTCGGGATCCGGCGTTGCTGGCGGGCCAGGAACAGGCCGCGTCCCGCCTGCTCCCGGCGACTCCCGGGGGCTTCTCGCTGCCGTTCGCCGAGAATCGCCGCATCCTGGCCTTTGCCGGGTTCGGGACGGCCGACCTGTTCACCCCGCGCAACTTTTCGGCCCTGTCGCACATCGCGGCGGCGTTCCACGCGATCCCGGAGCCGAGCATTCGCCGCGCGGCGTTGCTGCTCCTGACGGCTTCCGCGGCCCAGTGCTCCAGGCTGATCGCCCACCGCAACAACCTCACGACGGGCGGGCCCGCATGGACGGTGCCAGGCTTCTGGGTGCCGCCGGTGCACCTCGAGACGAATCCCCTGTGGCACCTGCGGGCGCGCCTGGCCAGGTTCGGACGCGGCCTTCGCGACCTCGCGGCCGGCGGCGCCGGGGCGGGGCGGGCCAGGGTCATCCGGGCCGACGCCCGTGTCGGCCTTCGCGATCTCGCGGCGCAGGGAATCCGGGCGAGCCTGGTCTTCCTGGACCCGCCGTACGGCGACTCCGTGCCGTATGGCGAGTTCAGCACGCTGTGGAACGGCTTCCTCAAGGAGGCTCCCGATCTCGACGCCGACCTCAGCGTGAGCGACCGCCTGCCCGCCGATATCGCCTGGAGCCGCTACCGGGAGGGGCTGGGCACGGTGCTTGCCGGCGTGACCCGGGTCCTGGCGCCGGGTGGCGCCGTCGTCGTCACGTTCAACAACAACGATCCGCGCGCCTGGGAGGCGCTTTCCGCCGCACTCGATTCGGCGGGCCTGGTCTGCGAGGCGGTCGCCTACCGCGATCCGGCGGTGGTGTCAGCCAAGGCGCAACTCGCCCCGGACGGCAGTTACGTCGGCGACCTCTATGCCGCGTTTCGCTAGTACGACGTCTCCGAAGTTCGTTCCGGGTTTTCGGTAGGGTCGAGGACCCAGCCGAAATCGCTTACGAGCATGCTGACGACATCGTTGAGCGGGCCGCGAAACGGTGTTGGCTCCCAGCGTCCC
>Ga0194120_10001710_pt1 | contig 39306 bp, 40 predicted proteins | sample TA2MahCa65mmetaG_FD_148642 | JGI IMG/M metagenome (GOLD analysis project Ga0194120, IMG submission 148642) | Freshwater microbial communities from Lake Tanganyika, Tanzania - TA2015019 Mahale Deep Cast 65m | ecosystem: Environmental > Aquatic > Freshwater > Lake | place: Tanzania: Lake...
CACCTGCCGGTGCGCCGCACGCTCGACAAGCTGGGCATCCCGTCGACGACCTTCTATCGCTGGTATGACCGCTACCGATCCTTCGGCGAAGCCGGGCTTGAGGATCGCACCAGCGGTCATGGCCGGGTGTGGAACCGGATCCCGGACGAAGTTCGCCAGCGGATCGTGGACCTGGCCCTCGATGAGCCGGAGCTGAGCCCGAGGGAACTGGCGGTGACCTTCACCGAGTAGATTTCTTGGAAAGCGGGATGCCATTGGGCACAATTGGCTGGCCGAGATCTTTGTCCTTGTCCGCGATGATGTGGGCGGCATCGTGCATCAGCTGGCCCCGACAACGGGCTACGACGGGTTTGTGCACAGCCTTCCAGCCGTCGACCGAGTGGACGTTAGCGGCACGCAGCGCGCATCGCTGCAGATTGCCGAACTGATTGAACACGAACCGCGGATGGTAGCAGGCGCAGCCAACGTGGCCTTTGTAAGCGGTGCCTTCCTGGTCGCTGCGGCGTGCGATCCATTGCGCGACAAATCCCAGGCCTACGCCGAGGCTCTGCGCGCCGCAGGCGGGGCCGTGGCCCGGCGATCGACGCGGCGTGCGCGACCGTGGCGGCCTTCGCGCGCCGTGCCTGTCGCGCGCCGATGGCCTGACCAAGGGACGAGGGTAGGGCGATGCCACGCGTGCTGATCGGCGAGTTCAGCCACGAGACCAACACGTTCAGCCGCGTGCCGACCGACGTCGAGCACTTCCGCCAGCGCCTGGCGCTGGAGGGCGCGGCCATGGCCGACATGGCCGGGACCAACACCGAGATCGGCGGCTTCTACGCGCGCGCCAAGGCCAACGGCTTCGACCTGGTGCCCACGGTCGCGGCCTCGGCCGGTCCCGGTGGCGTGGTGACCGAAGCGGCCTACGCCGCGTTCGGTCGGCGCATCGTCGAAGACGCGCGCGCCGCGGGGCCATTCGACGGCGTCCTGCTCGCGCTGCACGGCGCCATGGTTACCGAGGGCGACGACGACGGCGAAGGCCGCGTGCTGCGGGATCTGCGCGCCGTGATCGGGACGTCGGTACCGGTGATCGTCACGCTCGACCTGCACGCCAACGTGTCCGACCGCATGGCGCGCCTAGCCGACGGCCTGATCTCGTACCGTACCTACCCGCACATCGACATGGCGGATCGCGGCGCCGAGGCCGCCGACCTATTGTCGCGCACGCTCACCGGCAAGGTCCGTCCGGTCACCGCGGTGGCGCGCCGGGCGCTGCTGGAAGGCGCCGACCATGGCCGCACCGGCGTCGATGGCCCGATGGTGCCGCTGCTGGCCCGCGCCCGCGCCATGGAGGCGCACGAGGCCGGAGTGCTCTCGGTCAGCATCAACGGCGGTTTCGGCGACGCCGACATCCACGACGCCGGGCCCAGCGTCACCGTGGTCGGCGATGGGCCCGGCCCGCGCTGGCAGGCCCTGGCCGACGACCTGATGGACGAGGTCTGGCAGCGCCGTGACGAGTTCTCGGTGGTCTATCTGACCCCGGCCGAGGCGGTGGCGCGCGCGCGCGGCGCGTCCGCGCCCGGCCGGCCCGCGGTGATCGCGGACTACGCCGACAACCCGGGTGGCGGCGCCTACGGCGATGCCACCAATCTGCTGGCGGCGATGCTCGATGCCCGGCTCGAGAACGCGGTGTTCGCCTGCCTGCGCGATCCCGGCGCGGTGGCGGCCATGCACCAGGCGGGTGCCGGCGCGACGCTGACGCTCGACCTCGGCGGCAAGACCGACGCGAGCCGGGGCGGCGGGCCGCTGCGTCTGGCGGGTACGGTGGTCCGCGTCTCGGACGGCGCGTTCCGCTACGAAGGGCCCATGTACACCGGCGCGCGCGGTGCCATGGGCCCCAGCGCGGTCTTCCGCGTCGGCGGCATCGACATCCTGGCGACAACCTACAACCTGCAGGTGCTCGACCAGCAGATGCTCAAGTCCCAGGGCATCGTCCCGGCCGAACGCGCCATCATCGCGGTCAAGTCCATGCACCATTTCCGTGGTGCCTTCGCGCCGATCGCGGCGTCGATCCTGGTGGCGGATTGCGGCGGGCTGACCAGCCCCGATCGCAGCCGCATGACCTACCGCAAGCTGCGCCGACCGATCTATCCGCTGGACTCTGCCGAATCCTGTACCTGAATCAAGGGCTTGGCGGGCGGGAATAGGCTGCCCGCGACGGCCGTTGTCGAACCGGGGGTAGCAACGGGTTCGGCCATGGGCATGGGATTCGGCGGCACGGCGGCGCTCGGTTCGGTCGCGTCCCTCGAGCCCGTCGCCGTCGCGGCGCATCGCCTCCGAGTTCGGGTAGGGCTCGCCCTGACCGGACAGCACCTCGACCTTGACCGGCAGGGCGTCGAACTGGCGGAGGACCTCGGTCGCCAGTTCCTCGTATGCGCGCCGGACCATGGGATCGACGAGATTGTCGAGCTACATCTCGTCGTAGGCTCTGGCGAGGCGCTGCTGGAGCGATCTCTTGGCGGAAGTGATGACGTCAGCCTGCGGCGCCGGCGTGACGCCGAAGCCGGAAATCCGCTCCGCTATCAGGCGGGCGGTTTCGTTGCTTTCTTCCGCCTGAGCGACGGGAACGTCGCCGCGTATCCGCTCGAAGGGGATGCCTCCCTCACCGTAAACCCAGATGAGGCGAATTACGCCATGAGCCTCTCGTGCATTTCTGCGAGCGGTGATGTTGTCTTGGAGCTTTCCAACGTTTCGCTCGAACTCGGCGATTGCTGCTGTGTCTTTTGTGTCTCCGACATAGTAGGTCTCCAATGTTCCCGTTTTTTCCGAATAGGTCATGCCGTAGAGACCTGACCTCTTGCGCAGGTCCTCGATTTCCTTGGCGCTCAGTTTCCTGTTGACGCCGACCTTGTAGCTCGGCGTCGCATAGCTGCCGTCGTCGTACTTGGTGCCGACGTCGGCGGCATCGACATCCTTTGTCACATGGATGGCGCGCTGGTTGTAGGCCGTGGCGAACCGGTCCAGAGCCGCGAGCGTAAACGCCCGGTCGGCCTCGTTCTCGAAGGTCACGCGCAGGCCGAGAGAGGGCTCAACGTCGCCGTCAAATACTCCCGTCGTGTCGTCGATGTCTATGGTGACGCCCGAACGAGTCCCGAACAGGTAGCGCGGGCTCCCCCGCCGCGCCTCCCGAAGGATCAGGCCGGCATTCTCGTCGCCGGCTCTGGCGGCATTGTGGAGGGCGGCGATACCCGGAATTGTGTCTGTGGCGGTTGATAGCCCGACGGTGATCTGATCGACCGTCGTGGCGCCGACGACCCGGCCGGCGACGATCACGGCCGGCGCGGCCGTCAGGGCCGTGGCCGCGGTGCCGACGACAGCGTCGGGCACGCCTAGGCATACGACGGGCCGGATGGAAGCAAGGCGCTTCCATCCGGTTGCGCCGCATGTCAGGCCGGGCGGCGCGCCTTCATCGAGAAGGTCAGGGGCAGGGACGCGCGCACCGCGTCCGGCAGATTGGGGAAGTTCTGCCAATAGGCCTCGGGGTGTTCGCCCAGGGATTCGACTACCAGGCCCGCCCCGGTCAGCGCGCCGAAGATGGCAGACAGTGGCCACAGCCGCTCGTGCTTGATCGCCTGGTCCGCCACGGGGGCCGCTTCCTTGATGTAGGAGTTAGGCCAGCCCTTGGACCGCTCCGCGTGACGGAAGTACGACAGGCCCGACGGTGTCAGGCGCGACGCCTCCATGTCGAACAGCCACGTCGCCGGGTGGTCGTCGAGCACGTGGAACAGGCCGCCGGGCTTGAGCACGCGGGCGATCACGGCGGCCCAACCGGCCAGGTCGTGCAGCCAGCACAGCGCGCCCTGCCCGGTGTAGACCAGATCGGCGGTGCCGTTCAGCGCCGCCGGGGTATCCAGGATGTCGCACCGGTGCCACGTGGCGGGCGCGCCGAGCGCCGCGCTGGTGCGTTCGGCGTTGGCGATGTGCACGTCCGAGATGTCAACGCCGACCACGCGCTTGGCGCCCTCGAACCACAGCGACAAAGTGTCCTCGCCCGACGCGCACTGCAGATGAACGGCGGTATCGCACCAGGCCCGCAGGTCGCCCAGGTTGCGCCGCTCGATCGGGTGCAGGCTCGACCGGCCGGCCTTCAGGTTGGCGATCGCCCTGTCGAGCTGGCTCGCGTAGTAGCCCGCCGCCTCGTTCCACGCGGCGCGGTTGTCGCCGTGGCGGGCACGCACCTCGGCGTCGGTCTCGGCCACGGCCTCGCGACTGAACGTGACGCCCAGTTCGGTCTTCGAATCGGTCATGGCGTGAACTGCTCGTTGAGGATGCGCTCCTCGAGGTTGTGATCCGGGTCGAACAGCAGCGTCAAGCTGCGCCCCCGGTCGACGCCGACACGCACGTCCACCACGTCGCGCACCTCCACATAGTCAGCCACCGCGCTGACCGGCCGGTTGTCGGGCTCCAGGATGTCGAACCGGACCTCGGCTGTGCTGGGCAGCAGGGCGCCGCGCCACCGACGTGGGCGGAACGCGCTGATCGGCGTCAGCGCCAGCAGGTCCGTGCCCAGCGGCAGGATCGGCCCATGGGCCGACAGGTTGTACGCGGTCGAGCCGGCCGGGGTGGCCACCAGCACGCCGTCGCAGATCAGCTCGGGCGTGCGTACGCGGGCGTCGATGGCGATGCGGATCTTCGCGGCGAAGCGCGTCTCGCGCAGCAGTGCGACCTCGTTGATAGCACGCGCCTCGTGGCGGGCGCCGGCGCGGTCGCGGGCCACCATGCTTAAGGGGTGCAGCGGTGTCGCCTTGGCCCCGCGCAAGCGGGCCAACAGGTCGTCCTCCGTGTACTCGTTCATCAGGAAACCGACCGTGCCCCGGTTCATGCCGTAGATCGGCGTGCCACTGTCCATGAAGCGGTGCAGGGTCTCCAGCATGAAGCCGTCGCCGCCCAGCGCGACCACGACCGAGGCCGCATCGGGATCGCCGTCGCCGTAGCGCGTGGTCAGGCGCGCCAGCGCCGCCTGGGCATCGGGCGCGGTCGAGGCGACGAAGGCGATGCGTGTGGTCACGGCGGACTCCCGATCAAAGGCCCACTATAGCCGACGCGTCCCGCCGACCGTGACAGCCACGCACGGCTCGGGCACAGTGCGCCCGCGCGCGGAGGGCGGCATGGCACGAACGGGTTTGCGGCGAATGGCGCTGGGCGCGGCGATGCTGGCCGTGGTGGGCGCGGCGTACGCAGAGGATCGCCACGCCGGCTACTACTACCCGCCGGCCACGTCGTCGGAGACGTACGAGGCGCGCGCGCTCACCCTCGCCGACAGCGACCGCGCGCGGCGCATCGGCTTCGTGACGTTGCTGACCAAGCAGCTCTTGGCCCAGCCCTACGCGCCGGAGTTCGCCGTGTTCGCCAAGGGCGAACAGGCGGAAAAGCTGATTTTCGTCGGGCTGCAGGACGGCCGGCTCAACACCATCTACCGGGCGCGCGCGCTGTTCGCGAACCTGACCGCCGTGGCGCGCGACAGCGAACTTTTCCGCGACTACGGGGTCGAGGACGTGTTCACGTTCTTCGACCTGTGCAAGCTGCTCGGCTTCGAGCAGATCACCGTCACCGACGGGCGCGATTTCGCCCACCAGGTGCTGATCAAGTAGACTCGCCGCCCTTCTCGGTCAGGCCGCGGCGTCCTCCCGTCATCGTGATTCCCGTCACTGCGCCTTGGTTAACGGTTGGTGAAGACTGGTCTCCTTTCGCGGCGCCATGGGCCCAAGGCCCCAAGGCTGCTTTAGGAGAAGGTCAATGCCAGAGTTCGAGTTCCCCACGCCGATGACCGCCAACCCCTTCGCCACGTACGTCGTGGCGACCGATATGGCGGCAGGGGCCGACGCCGGGACCCCAGTGGCACGTGGCGACATGCCGCGCCAGGGCGGCGGCTGGGCGGCCCTGGCGCGGGCGGCAATCGTGCTTGTCGCGCGCGCCTTGCAGGGTCCGTCGGCTTGACGACCGGAGAAGCCCCGCGAGGACGAAAAAATGGCGGCGGTCCGAGGACCGCCGCCAGGGTCGCGAATGGAAGGATTGAGGACTAGGCCGCGAGGCGCGCGCCGGCAGAAGTGGACCCCGATTTTGGAACCAGGGGCTTGAGTGGAGCGGCGTTCTGATCCGTCCTGGAACGACGGAGGGGAACGATGGCCAACGCGGTCCGGCTTCAGCTTCATGCGCTCGCCTTCGATCTCGGCAACTTCCTGCGCACGCTGGCGACGCCCGAGCCGATCAAGGACTGGTCGCTGACCAGCCTAAGGGAGAAGCTGATCAAGATCGGCGCTAGGCTGGTCAGCCACGGCCGCAATGTCGCCTTCCAGATGGCCGAGGTCGCCGTGCCGCGGATGCTGTTCGCCGAGATCCTGCGACTGATCGCCGAACAGCGGCCGCAGCCACCTCCAGCGCCGGCGTGAGCGGCTCGGTCGTCATGCGTACCAGCGAAACAACAGGAGAGGTGCACCCTGATGAACACGGAATCGACATCCCTGGCGCTTTTTGTGAACAAGCAACGAAGTTTGACCCCTTTCGGCGCACAACCGTGACCCCATCGTGTCTTCAGCAAATCGAACGTCGAAGCGCGTGAACAGCTTCTCGATCGCCAGATCGTACCAAGTGAAGTCCTTGGCGAGCCGTGACAGCGCCTCGACCTTCTCGTCCAGCTCGTAGACGACGAAGTGCTGCTCCTGGGTGACGTACGTCGTGTCCTGCTCGTGCGCCGCCCAGGCCACCAGGCCAACCACGGCCGCGGCGCACAGCAGGACGAGCCCGACGACCGGCAGCGTCAACCGCCGCGCGAGATGTCCATCATCGACGCGTGGCTCGGGGTCCGAGTTGGAAGAAGCGGCGCTTCCATGAGCTTGGCTCACGGGCGTTTCTCCGCGTCCGAACCAAAGTCGGCGTCTATCACGGTTCCGTGATCGACGACAATTGGGACTCGTGGCACCGTCGAGACTAGCCGCCCGTGACACTCATGTGCCGCGCCACCGCGGGGCGGCGATGGCGCCGGTCGATCACGAAGTCATGGCCCTTGGGCTTGCGGGCGATGGCCTCTTGAATGGCGGATTCCAGGGCCGCGTCGCTCTCGCTGGCGCGCAGGGGTGCGCGCAGGTCGGCGGCGTCGTCCTGCCCCAGGCACATGTAGAGCGTCCCTGTGCAGGTCAGGCGGACACGATTGCACGCCTCGCAGAAATTGTGGGTTAACGGTGTGATGAACCCGAGCAGGCCGCCAGTCTCCTCGACTCGGACGTAGCGGGCGGGACCGCCGGTACGATGTGGCACATCCGTCAGGGTCCAGCGCTCCTTCAAGCGGCCGCGCACCAACGACAACGGCAGGTACTGGTCGGTGCGGTCGCCGTCGATATCGCCCATGGGCATGGTCTCGATCAGGGTCAGGTCGAAACCTTCGTCGCCGCACCAGGCGATCAGGCGATCGAACTCGTCCTCGTTGACGCCCTTCAGCGCCACGGCGTTAACCTTGATGCGCAGACCGGCGCGCTTGGCCGCGGCCAGCCCGTCCATGACCTTGTCGAGCCGGCCCCAGCGCGTGATCGCGGCGAAGTGCTCGGGGTCCAGCGTGTCGATCGAGACGTTGATGCGGCGCACGCCGACATCGAACAGATCGTCGGCGAAGCGCGCGAGCTGGCTGCCGTTGGTGGTGATAGTCAGTTCGTCCAGGCCGTGGCCCACGTGGCGGCCGAGCGCGCGGATCAGCCACATGACGTTGCGCCGGACCAGCGGCTCGCCGCCGGTCAGGCGCAGCTTGCGCACGCCCAGCCGGACAAACGCTGTGCACAGGCGGTCCAGTTCCTCCAGGCTCAACAGCTCGGCCTTAGGCAGAAACGTCATATCCTCGGCCATGCAGTAAACGCAGCGGAAATCGCACCGGTCCGTCACCGATACCCGCAGGTAGGTGACGTGGCGTCCGAACGGGTCGATCAGCGCGGTCATCGTGGCTTCCAGGTGGCCGGTGACCTAAAAATAGCCGAGCCGGCGGCCGAATGCGACCCCCGGTGGATTGGGGGTATCGGCCGTGGCCGATGAACCGATGATGACCGTGCGCGAGGTCGCGGCGTACTTGCGCATCAAGGAACGGCGCGTCTACGACCTGGTCAAGGCCGGGGCAATTCCGTGTACCCGGGTCACGGGCAAGTGGCTGTTCCCGCGCGAGCGCATCGAGCAGTGGCTGGCCGAGCACGCTGAGGGTGCGTTGGCGCCGCCGCCCGTGATCGCCGGCAGCCACGATCCACTGCTCGATTGGGCGGCTCGGGAATCCGGTTCGGGTTTGGCCCTGCTGGCTACCGGCAGCCTGGACGGGCTGGAACGGCTGGCGCGCGGCGCTGCGACCGTCGCGGCGATCCATGTGCGCGAGGCCGTGACGGGACGCTACAACATCGCGGCGATCGAGCACGCGCTGCCCGGCCAGCCCGTGGTCGCGTTCACCTGGGCGCGTCGGACCCAGGGGCTGGTGGTCGCGCCCGGCAATCCCAAGGGCCTGCTCGCCGTGGCGGACCTGGCGCGCGCCGGCGTGCGCGTCGCCACGCGCCAGGAGGGCGCGGGCAGCCAGATCCTGCTGGGCCAACTTCTCGCCGGAGCCGGGCTTGGCCTGGACGCCATCGCCGAGGCGGGCCCGCCGGCGCTGACACAGACCGACCTGGCGCTTGCCGTGCAGGAAGGCCGGGCGGACGCGGGGCTCGCCGTCGCCGTGGTCGCACGCCAGGCGCGGCTCGACTTCGTGCCGATCGCCGAAGAACGCTTCGACCTGGTGCTCGGCCGGCGGGCGGCCTTCGAGCCGCCGTTCCAGCGGCTCCTGGCGTTCGCCCGCTCAGCCGCCTTCGCGGCGCGCGCCGCCGCCATGACAGGCTACGACGTCACCGAGGTCGGGACTGTCGTCTTTAACGGCCCCTGAGGCCCCGGACGGTCACGATCCCGACGGCGCCGCCGGAAAGAACAGCTGCTGGCCGTCGATCCGGAAGCTGGCGATCGCCGCGAGCCCCTCGGGGCCGGTCAGCCAGTCCATGAACGCGCACGCCGCGTCGACCTTGACGTGCGGATGCCGCTCCGGGTTGACCAGGATGACGCCGTAGGGGTTGAACAGCGCCTTGTCGCCCTCGACCAGGATGGTCAGGTTGCCGCGGTTCTCGAAGCTGGCCCAGGTGCCGCGATCGGTCAGGGTGTAGCCATCCAGGCCCGCCGTGGTGTTCAACGTCTCGCCCATGCTGGCGCCGGTCTCGCGGTACCACTGGCCCGATGCCGGCTTGGGGTCGACCGCGGCCTTCTTCCACAGCCCGAGCTCGGCCTTGTGGGTGCCGCTGTCGTCGCCGCGCGAGACGAAGATCGCCGAGGCGGCGGCGATCCTAGCGAGCGCGCCGGCGGCCTCGGGCATGCCGGCGATACCGGCCGGGTCCGCCGCCGGGCCGACGATCACGTAGTCGTTGGCCATGACGTCGCGCCGGTCGACACCGAAGCCGGCGGCGACGAACTCGTCCTCGGCCTTGCGCGCGTGCACCAGCACCACGTCGGCGTCGCCCCTCTCGCCCAGCTCGAGCGCGGCGCCGGTGCCGACCGCGACGACGCGGACCTCGATGCCCGTGGCCTCGGTGAACGTGGGCAGGATCCAGCCGAACAGGCCCGAGTTCTCGGTCGAGGTCGTCGAGGCCAGCGTGATGAACGGCTTGTCCTGGGCACCGGCGGCGGCGGGCAGCGCCGCGACTAGGCACGCCAGCAGGATCCGGCGCGCGAACGTGAAGGTCACCATGGCAGGTCTCCCTTGAGGAACGAGGCCGCCTCGGTGGTCGCCGGGCGGTCGAAGAAGGCGGCGGCGGCGGCGTGCTCGACCAGGCGACCACGGTTGAGGAACAGGATCTCGTCGGCGATGCGGCGCGCCTGCGCCAGGTCGTGGGTCGTCATGACGATCTTGGTGCCCGAACGGTGGATGGCGTCGATCGCCGCCTCGACCTGGCGCGCGGCGCCGGGGTCCAGGTTGGCCGTGGGCTCGTCCAGGAACAGGATCTCGGGCTCGGTCGCCCAGGCGCGCGCCAGCGCCAGACGCTGCTGCTCGCCGGCGGACAGCACCCGGGCGGGCCGCCGGGCGAGCCCTTCGAGCCCGACGCGTGCCAGCGCCGCCAAGGCGCGGCCAGCCCGCTCGCGCCGACTGTGGCCGCGCAACGCGAGCGCATACGCCACGTTGGCCAGGGCCGAGCGGCGCAGCAGCACTGGGCGCTGGAACACCATGGCCTGGCGGCGGCGCGCCGCCGCCAGGCCGCCACCGCCCACGGTGATCCGGCCGCCGGTGGGCGTCAAGAGACCGTGACAAAGCCTCAGCGTCACGCTCTTGCCGGCGCCGTTGGGGCCCAGGATCACGGTGCGTGGTCCTGGCTCCAGGGTGAAGCCGAGCCCACTGACAAGGGTCGTGCCCGCGACGGCGAAGCCCACGTCCTCGAGGCGCAGCGGCAGGGACGAGAGGGTGCTCAAGCGCCGGCCGGGCGGGTCGAGGCGCCGAACGCGGCGGCCAGCCCGTTGATGGTCAGCGACAGGGTGAGCAGGACGATGCCGAGCGCGAGCGCATTGACCAGGTTGCCCTTGCTGGTCTCGAGCGCGATCGCCGTGGTCATGACGCGGGTCGCGTGGTTGATGTTGCCGCCCACGATCATCACCGCGCCGACCTCAGCGTTGGCCCGCCCGAAGCCCGCCAGCACCCCGACCATCAGGCTGATCCGCGCGTCCCACACGAGCGTCGGGATAGCTCGGCGTCGGCTGGCGCCGAGCGAGGTGAGTTGCTCGCGCAGTTCGGCCCAAAGATCAGCGATGACTTGGCGGCTGAGCGCCGTGACGATGGGCAGCACCAGGATCGTCTGCGCGACGATCATGGCGGTCGGCGTGAACAGCAGGCCGAGGACGCCGAGCGGGCCCGAGCGCGACAGCGCCAGATAGACCACCAGGCCCACCACCACTGGCGGCAGGCCCATCAGGGTGTTCAGGGCCACCACCACCGCCGCATGGCCGGGAAAGCGGTAGAGCGCGAGCAACGCGCCCAGCGCCAAGCCGAGGACCGAGGCCAGGGCCACGGCGCTCAGGCTGACCCGCAGGCTGAGCCCGACGATCTCGGCCAGGTCCGGGCTGCCCGAAACGATCAGCCCCAGGGCCGCTACGAACGCCTGTCCCAGGTCCGCCATGCGCTGTCGTATCCTGCAAATTCATGCAATTTCTACGATGTTTAGTTCTGTCATCGCAAGAACGGCGAGCCAGCGAGTGATCGGGGTCTTGGACCGCTCGTTCGCGTGGCCGATACTCAGGCCATGACCAACGCGGGCGACGGCATCGCCGGCATCGTCCTGGCCGGCGGGTTGGCGCGGCGCATGGGCGGCGGCGACAAGGGACTGCACCGGATCGCCGGCACGGCGATCCTGGCGCGGGTGGTCGCCCGTGTCGGCCCCCAGGTCGCGGCGCTCGCGCTCAACGCCAACGGTGACCCGGCGCGCTTCGCGACCTTCGGCCTGCCCGTGGTGCCCGACGTGGTCGAGGGCTTCGCCGGGCCCCTGGCGGGCGTGCTGAGCGGCATGGATTGGGCACGGCGACGGCTGCCTGACGCCCGCTGGCTGGTCAGCGTGCCGACCGATACGCCGTTCGTGCCGCGCGACTTGGTCGTCCGCCTGGCGACGGCGACCGCGGCGGCGCGCGCCGCGCTCGCCTGCGCGGCGTCGGGCGGCCAAGCTCACCCGGTGGTCGGCCTGTGGCGCATCGACCTGGCCGACGACCTGCGGGCAGCGCTGGTCGAGGAAGGTGTGCGCAAGATCGACGTCTGGACGGCGCGGCATGGCGTGGTCTACGTAGACTTCCCGGCCGATCCGGTGGATCCTTTCTTCAACGCCAACACGCCCGAGGATCTGGCCGAGGCCGAACGCCTGATCACCCTGGAGGAAAAGCCATGACGCTGAGCCTGAATCGCCGTGCGCTTCTGGGCGGGCTTACCGCCGTCGCCGCGCGGCCAACCTGGGCGCAATCGCTGCCGACGGACCCGGACGTGGTGATCGTCGGCGCGGGCTCAGCCGGGCTCGCCGCGGCGCGTACGCTGCTCGACCTAGGGCGGACGGTGGTCGTCGTCGAGGCGCGCTCGCGCATCGGCGGGCGCGCGTTCACCGACACGGCGCGCTTCGGTGTGCCGTTCGACCACGGCTGCTCGTGGCTCCATTCCGCCGACCAGAACCCCTACGCGCCGCTCGCGCGCGACTGGGGCTTCACCCTGCGCAACCAGGACGGCGCAGACGAGACCGTGCGGGTCGGCGCCTCCGACGCCGACGAGGCCGAGCTCGGCGACTACGGCCGCGCATGGGACGGTCTGCAGAACGCGTTGATGGGCGCGGGCCGCGACGGACAGGACGTCGCCGCCGCGTCGGTCAGCCCGCGCGACCGGCCGTGGATCGAGGTGTGCGAGGCGTGGGTCGGGCCTATGAGCATGGGCATGGACCTGGAGGACTTCTCGTGCCTGGATTGGTACCAGCTCGACGACACCAAGCCCAACGACATGGTCGCCGAGGGCTTCGGGACGCTCGTGCGGCGCTACGGAGAAGGGCTGCCGGTCGTGCTCGAGGCGCCGGTCGCGCGCATCGCCTGGGGCGGGTCGGACGTGCGGGTCGAGACGCCCAAGGGCACGCTCGCCGCCAAGGCGTGCATCGTCACGGTCTCGACCGGCGTGCTGGGGGCTGGGTCCATCGCCTTCGATCCGGTCCTGCCGGTCTGGAAGCAGGAGGCGATCGCCGACGTGCCCATGGGCCTCTTGGCCAAGATCCCGCTGCAGTTCGATGGCGCGCGCTTCGGCCTGGCCGAGGACGGCTGGCTGACCTACCACGTCGTGGGCCGCGAGGCGTGCTACTTCCTGACCTGGCCATTTGGGTACGGCCTGTTGGTCGGCTTCGTCGGCGGCGGCTTCGGCTGGGAACTGTCGGCGGCGGGCCCGGACGCGGCCATCGACTTCGCGCGCGGCGAGTTGCGCAAGATTCTGGGCGCCGACGTGGACAAGGCCTTCGTGCAGGGCGACTTCACGCGTTGGGCGGACGATCCTTACGCGCTCGGCGGCTACGCCGCGGCGCGGCCGGGCCGCACGAGCCAGCGCGCCAAGCTGGGCGAGCCGCTTGACGACCGGCTCTTCTTCGCCGGCGAGGCCCTGGCCGGCGCCCACGCCATGACCTGCGGCGGCGCCAACCTGAGCGGTCAGATGGTGGCGCGCGACGTGGCGAGGGCACTAGGCTAGCGGCCCGCCAACACCGGCCCGCAGGAGACCATGGACACACGCGATCTGATGCGCGGCGCGCCGCCGCGACCCAAGGCCCAGGTTACCCTGGCGAACTGGCGCGACGCACCGTTCAACCGCTGGGGTTTCCGCAACGTCCGGCAGGTCTTGCCCACCGCGCGCATCCGCCGCGCGCCACGCGCCTGGGACCTGGCGGCCGGGGCCGAGCCGGTGGACCGCATCGCGGTGCCAGGTCACGGCACGTTCGGCGACGTGCTGGCGGCGACCTACACGGACGCCTGTGTCGTGCTGCACCGTGGCCGTCGTGTGTTCGAACGCTACGACGACGGCATGGCCGAGGACGACCGGCACATCCTGTTCTCGGTCACCAAGTCGGTGGCCGCGACGCTCGCGGGCGCCCTGGTGGCCAGCGGCGCGCTGGACCCCGACGCGCCGGTCCCGCATTACATCCCCGAGGTGCAGGGCTCCGCCTACGGCGGCGCGACCGTGCGCCACGTGCTCGACATGAGCGTGGGCATCCGCTTCGTCGAGGACTACACCGACACCACCGGGGATTTCGCGCGCTACCGCGAGGCGACTGCGTGGAACCCGGTCACCGACCCGGCGCGCGCCTCCGACCTGCGCACCTTCCTGCTGACCCTGAAGCCCGAAGGCCGGCACGGCGAGGCGTTCCACTACGTCTCGCCCAACACCGACCTGCTCGGCTGGATCCTCGAGCGGGCGAGCGGCGAGCGGTTCGCCACCCTGCTGGAACGGCACCTGTGGGTTCCCATGGGCGCCGAGTTCGAGGCCGACATCGCGGTCGACCGTCTGGGCGCGGCACGCGCCGCCGGCGGGCTTTGCGCCACGGCGCGCGACCTGGCGCGCTTCGGCCAGATGGTGCTGCAGCACGGGGTCGCCGAGGGGTGCCAGGTGATCCCGGCCGCCTGGATCGACGACATCCGCGCCAACGGCGACGCGGCCGCGTGGGCGCGCGGCTCCAAGTGGATGCCGGGCGGGCGTTACCGCTCCAAGTGGTACGTGCTGCCGGGTGCGCGCGGCGCCTTCTGCGGCATCGGCATTCACGGTCAGTGGCTGTACCTGGATCCGGCCGCCGCCATCGTCATCGCCAAGTTCTCGTCGGATCCCGCGGCTTCGGCTGACGCCAAGGACGACCTCCACGTCGCGGCGTTCGACGCGGTCGCCCGCACGTTCGGCTGACCGAAGCGCGACGGGGCGTCAGGCCGCCGCGACCACGATGTCCGACGCCTGGGGTGCCGCGTCGTCAAACGATGCGACGACCGTGTAGCCGTCGGCATCGCCGTTGGCGTCGAAGTAGAGCGCCGCGTCGGCGTGCGAGAAGACGAACGCCGGCTTGCCGGCCGCGTGCGCCGCGTTGGCGCCGGCATTGGTGCCGTTGAACGGCCCCGCGATGGTCGAGAAGGCCAGGCCCTGGATTTGCTCGCCTTCGCGCGCGCCGGGCGCGACCACGGTGGTCAGCGCCACCTTGTCCGTACCGCTGTCGAAATCCAGGATCAGGTCGACGTCGAGCGACGCGAACGGCGCTGGCCCGTTCTGGGCGACGCACGCCACGTCCTCGAGGTCGGCGAAGCTGAAGAAGTCGCCGCCCGCGCCGCCGATCAGCACATCGGTCCCGGCCCCGCCGACCAAACCATCCGGGCTGGCGCCGCCGGCCAGCACGTCATTGCCCGCGTTGCCGACCAGGATGTTGGTGCCGCCGTTGCCGAGCAGGCTGTCGCCGGCGTTGCCACCGATCAGCAGGTTGTTGCCGGCGTTGCCGAGGATGACGATGGACTGCTCCTGCACCCCGGCCGCGACCGAGATGTCGTCGCCGCCCTGCAGGACGATCAGCTCGACGGCACCGAGCACGATCATGTTGGCGGGCGTGAACACGACGTCGAAGCCTTGGCCCGGCTCCTCGAGCACCACATCGAGGGCGTCGTCGAGTTGGCAGTGGTCGTCACCCGGGCCGCCGAGCAGCAGGTTGAATCCGGTGCCGCCGTCGAGCGTATCGTTGCCGGCGCCGCCGAACAGTTCGTCGTCGCCCGCCGCGCCGACCAGGACGTCGTCGCCGTCGGGTCTGAACATGTCGTCGATGCCGACGGTTCCCGTCAGGGCGTCGTTGCCATCGGTGCCGAACACGAAGTTCTCGTCCTCGATGGGGATGAACAGCAACTCGCCGTTGCCGAGACGCATGGCGGCGAAGCTGCCGAGCCTGGCGGTGGGCGCAACGACCGGGAAGGGACCCACGATGGCGAACCGAGTGGTGGGGACCGGGCGATCTTACAGCGGCGGGCGTGTCTCACCGACCGGGTTAACCTTCTCGTAGGCGCGTGCAGCGCGCAGCACCAGCGCGTCCGCCGACCGTGGCCCGACGATCTGGACGCCCACGGGCCGACCATCGGCGGTGAAGCCACAGGGAATCGAAATCGCCGGCTGGCCGGTCAGGTCGAAGGGAAACGTTAGGTCCATCCACGTGCTGTCGCCGCGGCTGGCCCAGCCGTCGGGCTTGTCCTGGCTGGCGGTGAAGGCGGCGACACACACGGTCGGACACACCAGCAGGTCATAGTCCTCGTGCAGCCGCGCGAACCCGGCCGTCAGGTCGCGCCGCGCCGCATCGGCCGCCAGCAGATCCACGGCGCCCAGCTTGCGGCCGCGCTCGGCCGCGCCGATCAGATCGGGTTCGGAGAGCTTGCGTGCGCGCGAACCCAGGCCGTCGACCAGCAGGGCGGCGAGGCAATCGTAGAGGACGTTGGCGTCCTTGTTCGGGTTGCCCAGGGTGATCTTGGCGTTCTCGACCCGCGCGCCCAGCGCGCGGAAGACGCGCCCCGTTTCGGCAACGATCCCGGCGATCGCCGGATCGGTCGGCGTGAAGCCCAGGTCCATGCTCATGCCGATGCGCAGGCCCTCGACGCCGGTATCCAGGCCGCTCAGCACGCCGGGCGCGGGCTCGGCCAGGGCGAAGCCATCACGCGGGTCGGGTCCGGCCATGACGCTGAAGGCGATGGCCGCGTCGCGCACGGTGCGTGTCAGGGGACCGCAATGCTCGATGGTCATCAGCGGGCTGGGCGGCCACACGGGCACGCGGCCGAAGCTCGGCTTGAAACCGACGATGCTACAGAAGCTGGCGGGTTCGCGGATCGAGCCGCCCGAATCGGTGCCGGTGGCGATGGCCGCCATGCCGCTGGCGATCGCCGCCGCGGCGCCGCCCGACGAGCCGCCGGTGGTCAGCTTCGGGTTCCACGGGTTGCGCGTGATGCCCTTCAGCTTGCTCTGGGTCACGCCCTTCCAGGCAAACTCGGGCGTCGCGGTCTTGCCCACCAGGATCGCGCCGGCGCCCTTCAGGCGCTCGACCACGATGGCATCGACCTTCCACGGCCCCTTCGGGTCGATGGCGAGCGAGCCGTTGAGCGTCGGCCAGCCCTTGGTCTCGGTGACGTCCTTGATCGCGGTCGGCACGCCGTCCAGCGGGCCCAGGTTCTGGTTCTTGGACCAGCGCTCGGCCGAGGCCTTGGCCTGCCGGCGGGCCGCCTTCTCATCGACGAGTTGCCAGGCGTTTAGCTTGGGTTCCAGTTTGGCGATGCGCGCCAGCACGGCGTCGATCACCTCGACCGGCGAGAACTTCTTGCGTCGGTATCCCGCCGTCAGGTCGACGGCCGACAGGTAGATCAGGTCGTCGGACATGGCCGCGTTTCCACCCTTGCCACCCGTACATAGCGGCAAGGACGGCCGCTGTCACGGCCGTGCTTTGGGACCATACCCCGCAAGAAGGGGGATGCGGGGCCTATTCGGCGGCGCCGGCCAGGGTGGCGGGCTCGACGCGGGCGGCGCAGAACTTGAACTCCGGGATCTTGCCGAACGGGTCCAGCGCCGGGTTGGTCAGCATGTTGGCCGCCGCCTCGGCGAAGCAGAACGGCATGAACACCATGCCGCGCGCGACGGCCGCGTCGACCCGCGCCCGCGCCTCGATGGCGCCGCGCCGGGTGGCGATGCGGATGCGCTGGCCGGGCGCCAGGCCCAGGCGTGCCACGTCCTCAGGCGCCAGGACCACATAGGCCTCGGGCTCGAGCGCGTCGAGCACGCTGGCGCGCCGGGTCATGGCGCCGGTGTGCCAATGCTCGAGCGCGCGGCCCGTCGTCAGCACCATGGGGTAGGTGTCGTCGGGCAACTCGGCGGGCGGGATGATGTCGGCGGGCACCATCTTGCCGCGCCGGCTGAGCGTCGGGAACCCGTCGCCGAACACGATCGGTTGGCCCGGGTCGTCGTCGCCGGCGCACGGGTAGGTGACCGACCCGTCGCGCATCAGCCGGTCCCATGAGATGCCGTTGATCGAGTCCTGGGCGCGGCGGAGTTCGTCGAAGACGTCGCGCGGGTGGCCGTAGCGCCAGTCGAGCCCAAGCCGGTTGGCGATCGCCTGGATCAGCAACCAGTCCTGGCGCGCTTCGCCGGGCGGCGTCAGGGCGGCGCGGCCCATCTGGACCTGGCGGTTGGTGTTGGTCACCGTGCCGTCCTTCTCGGGCCAGGCCGAGGCCGGCAGCACCACGTCGGCGTGGAACGCCGTCTCGGTCAGGAACAGGTCCTGCACCACCAGGTGTTCGAGCTTGGCCAGCGCTTCGCGCGCGTGGCCCGCGTCCGGGTCCGACATGGCCGGATTCTCGCCCATGATGTACATGCTGCGAATCTCGCCGGCGAGGATCGCGTTCATGATCTCGACCACGGTCAGCCCGCGCTTGGGATCGAGCGGCGTGCCCCACAGAGTCTCGAACCGCTGGCGCACGTCGGCGTTCTCGACGGACTTGTAGTCGGGAAACACCATGGGGATCAGCCCGGCGTCCGAGGCGCCCTGGACATTGTTCTGGCCGCGCAGCGGATGCAGCCCGGTGCCCGGCCGGCCGACCTGGCCGGTCATCAGAGCCAGCGCGATCAGGCAGCGCGCGTTGTCGGTGCCGTGCACGTGCTGCGACACGCCCATGCCCCAGAAGATGATCGACCGCTCGGCGCGGGCGTAGGCGCGCGCGACCGTGCGCAGCGTCGCGGCGTCGATGCCGCAGACCTCGGCCATGGCCTCGGGCGTGAACGGCACGACGTGCTTGCGCAGCGTCTCGAAGCCCTCGGTGTGCGCCTGGATGTACTGGGCGTCGAACAGCTCCTCGGTCACGATGACGTTCATCAGCGCGTTCAGGAGCGCGACATCGGTGCCCGGCTTGAAGCACAGCATGTGGGTCGCGTGCTTGCGTAGCGCCTGACCGCGCGGGTCCATGACCACGAGCGTCTTGCCCGCCTTGGCGGCGTTCTTGAAGAACGTCGCCGCGACCGGGTGGTTCTCGGTCGGGTTGGCGCCGATGACGATGATGACGTCGGCCTCGGTCGCGTCGTTGAACGGCGCGGTCACAGCGGCCGAGCCGACCGTCTCCATGAGTGCCGCGACCGACGAGGCGTGGCACAGCCGCGTGCAGTGGTCGACGTTGTTGGTGCCGAAGCCGGTGCGCACCAGCTTTTGGAACAGGTACGCCTCCTCATTGGAGCCCTTGGCCGAGCCGAACCCAGCCAGCGCCTTGCCGCCGTGGCTGTCGCGTATGCGCTTGAGACCCGAGGCCGCCGCGTCCAGCGCCTCGTCCCACGAGGCCTCGCGGAAGTGGGTCCACGGGTTGGCCGGGTCGATGTCAGCGTCGCCGCGCTTGGGCGCGTCCGGCTTGCGGATCAGCGGCTTGGTCAGCCGGTGCGGGTGGTTGACGTAGTCGAAGCCGAAGCGACCCTTGACGCACAGCCGGCCCTGGTTGGCCGGGCCCTCCTTGCCCTTCACCGCGACGATGCGGTTGTCGACCACCTGGTAGGTGATCAGGCAGCCGACGCCGCAGTAGGGGCAGACGCTGTCCACCTCGGTCGGTTTCAGGTCCTTCTTGACGCCCCGCCCGTCGACAAGGCTGGCCGGCATCAGCGCGCCGGTCGGGCACGCCTGGACACACTCGCCACACGCGACGCAGGTCGACGAACCCATGGGGTCATCGAAGTCGAACACGATCTTGTTGTGGGCGCCGCGGAACGCCATGCCGATGACGTCGTTGACCTGAACCTCGCGGCAGGCGCGCACGCAGCGGGTACAGTGGATGCAGGCGTCCAGGTTGACCGCCATGGCCGGGTGGCTGGCGTCGGGCGCGGGCGTCGCGCGACGCGGGAACCGGCTGGTGGTGCGCGCGAGCCGTCCGGCCCAGGTCCACAGCTCGGAATCCGGATCATGGGCGCGCTTCGGTTCCGGCTGGTCGGCGACCAGCAGCTCCATGACCATGGCGCGCGCCGCTTCGGCGCGCGCGCCGGCAGTCTTGACCTTCATGCCCGCGCTCGGCTTGCGGATGCACGACGCGGCCAGCGTGCGCTCGCCCTCGATCTCGACCATGCACAGCCGGCAGTTGCCGTCGGCGCGGTAGGTCGCCGCCGTGGTGAAGCAGAGGTGCGGGATGGTCGTGCCTTCGCGCTTGGCGACCTGCCAGATGGTCTCGTCGGGGCGGGCCTCAACCTCGTGCCCGTCCAGGGAAAAGCGGATCGTCGCACTCACCGGATGTCCTCCGAGAAGTGATCGAGCACGCTGGCGATCGGGTTGGGCGCGGCCTGGCCGAGCCCGCAGATCGAGGCGTCGCGCATGGCTTGGCCAAGCTCGCGCAGCAGCCCCGCGTTCCACGGGCCGTCGGTCATCAGCTTGACCGCCTTCTCGCAGCCTACCCGGCACGGCGTGCACTGGCCGCAGCTCTCATCCTCGAAGAAGCGCAGCAGGTTGACCGCGGCGGCCGGCACGCTGTCCTGGTCCGACAGCACGACCACGGCCGCCGAGCCGATGAAGCAGCCGTGCGCCTCGAGCGTGCCGAAGTCGAGCGGGATGTCGGCCTTGGACGCGGGTAGAATGCCGCCCGACGCGCCGCCCGGCAGGTACGCCTTGAAGCGGTGGCCCGGCGCCATGCCGCCGCAGAATTCGTCGATCAGCTCGCGCGCCGTGATTCCGGCCGGCGCGATCTTGACGCCGGGCTCCTTGACCCGGCCCGAGACCGAGAACGTGCGCAGCCCCTTGCGACCGTTGCGGCCCTGGCCCGGGAACCAGGCGGCGCCCTTCTCCACCAGATCGCGGATCCAGAACAGAGTCTCGACGTTGTTGATCAGGGTGGGTCGGCCGAACAGGCCGACCTGGGCCGGGAAGGGCGGCTTGTGGCGCGGCTCGCCGCGCTTGCCTTCCAGACTTTCCAGCATCGCGGATTCCTCGCCGCAGATGTACGCGCCGGCGCCGCGCCGCAGGTGGATGGTCGTGCCCTGCTCCAGGCCGGCCGTGCGCAACCGCGCGATCTCGTGCTCCAGGATGTGGCGCGCCGCCGGGTACTCGTCGCGCAGAAAGACGTACACGTCGGGCGCCTCGATGACCCAGGCCGCGATCAGCATGCCTTCCAGGAACCGATGCGGATCGCTCTCCAGGAAGTGGCGATCCTTGAAGGTTCCGGGCTCGCCCTCGTCGGCGTTGACCGCCAGCAGGCGTGGCGCGGGCTCGGCCAGCACGAAGCGCCACTTGCGCCCCGTCGGGAAGCCGGCGCCGCCCAGGCCGCGAAGGCCCGAAGCCTCGACGACCTTGATGATCGACTCGCGGTCCCGCGCACCCTCCAGGCAGGCGCGCAACAAGCGATAGCCGCCCGCCGCGCCATAGGCGTCGAACCCCTGGTATGCCGGGATCGCCGGCTCGGTCGCGCCCGCGTCGATCGCGGCGCGCACCTTGGCCACGTCGGCGTGGTCGACGTGACGGTGCCCGACCTCGGCCGTGGGAGCGGATTGGCACCGCCCCATGCACGGCGCACGCACGACACGCACGCCAGCCCCCACGGCGTCGGCGAGTTCCACATGGAGTGCCGCGCTGCCGGCCATCGCGCAGCTCAGGCTGTCGCACACGCGCACGGTCAGCGGCGGCGGCGGGACCTCGCCTTCCTTGACCACGTCGAAGTGCGCGTAGAACGTCGCGACCTCGTAAGCTTCGGCCATGGGGATGCACAGCAGCTCGGCCAGCGCCGCCAGATGGCGCGCGCCGATGTGATGGTAGCGGTCCTGTATCAGGTGCAGATGCTCGATCAGCAGGTCGCGCCGCAGCGGCCGGTCGCCCAGGAGCGCGACGACCTCGCCGAGCGCGTCCCCATCGACGCCGCGGCCCTTGGGCCGCATCAGGCCGCCGCGGCCCGTGCCCGGATGACCCATCCTGCGTGGCTTGCCCTGGCCTGACGCCATACGCTCAAATCCCTATGACACAAAGGGAATCCCGGCCGCGGCGCGGCTCGAATCAAGGCGCCTTGATAATCCGGACATCGTGGCAGGGCAAGGAAAACTGGGCCGGATCACGGCTCAGATGCGGCCTCGTCCGCGACGGGTACCAGGGTCGCGTGGTCGGACTCGACGACCCGCTTGCCCGCGTTCTCGAACGTGACGACCACGCGCTTGCCGTGCGCGGATTGCACTTGGCCTACTCCCCAATCAGGCATGGTCGGCAGGCGCACGCGCATGCCGGGCACCAGGCCGTGCGTGGCCGACCCAAACTTCGCCGCCATGAGCATCCCTCGTTCGGTAGAAAGCGTGCGCGGACCCAGCCATCTCTAGGCTTCGGCGCGCAAACGCGCTAGAGCAACGCCCGGCCGGTCGCGGTGCCACGTCGGCAGCGTCGAGGGGGAGGAGTGTTCATGGATGCGGTGCGGCTCGGGTCGTTGTTGGGCTCGCGGCTTTGCCACGACGTCATCGGCCCGGCCAGCGCCGTGGTTAACGGACTTGAACTGATCGAGGCCGAAGGCGGCATGGACGACGAGGCCTTGGCCATGATCCGGTCGAGCGCGACACAGTTGACCAACCGTCTGCAGTTCTACCGGGCCGCCTATGGCGTGGCGGCTGGCCTTGGGTTCCTCGACGCACGGCGCATTGCCGCGGGCTTCCTGACCGGTGGCAAGATCGTGCTCGATTGGCCCGCCACGGCCCTGCCCAAGGACGCGCCCGAAGGGGCGGCCAAGCTGCTGTTGAACATGGTGCTGCTGGGTGCCGATCTGCTCGGGCGGGGCGGACGCCTGATGGTCGCGGCGACCGCCACGAGGCTCGCCGTCGCGGCCCAAGGCGAGGCCACCCGGGTGGAGGATTTGGCGTATGCCCAAGCGGATGCAACCACCGAGGCAACAATTACGCCCCGGTCGATCCAGCCCTTCTTTGTAGCCTGCCTGGCGGCAACGCTGGGCGCGCGTTTCCAGGCCGCGCCAGGGCAGGGTCGCGTGGCTCTGGACGCGGCCTTCTGAGGCGTAACGTCGAATTGGCAACGTTCACGGGAAATTAACGGCGGCACCTCACCATCGGGTCGATACAAACGGCCTTCGCGACAGTTCGCGGGGCCTGTCTGACGCCCTGGGGGTTCCATGGACGACCTGCTTCGCGAGTTCCTCACCGAGAGCGCCGAAAGCATCGCGCAGCTCGACCTCGATTTTGTCAAGCTCGAGCAGAATCCGAACGACCCAGGCCTGCTCAGCAGCATCTTCCGGCTGATGCACACGATCAAGGGCACGTGCGGGTTCCTGGGCCTGCCGCGTCTGGAATCGGTCGCGCACGCCAGCGAGAACGTGCTGGGCAAGATCCGCGACGGCGCCATGGCCGTGTCGGACACGGCGATCTCGCTCGTCCTCGAATCGCTCGATCGCATCAAGGCGCGGCTGGCCGAACTCGAGGCGAACGGCGCCGAGCCCGAGGGCGAGGACTCCGACATCATCGGCCGCCTGAACGACCTGGCCTCGGGCCGCACGGTCGCAGCGCCCGTTGCCGAGGCCCCTGTGGCCGCTACGCCCGCGCCGGCTTGTGCAGCGCCGTGCTGCCGCTCACGCGGCTCGTGAACGAGGTCAAGACCATGGTCAAGGGGAGAGGGGCATGAAGCCCGATGACTTTCAACTGCTGAGCGGCCTGCTCAAGGAGCGCTCGGGCTTGGTCCTCACCTCGGACAAGGCGTACCTGCTGGAAAGCCGGCTCTTGCCGCTCGCGCGCAAGCAGGAGCTGAACGGCCTGGACGACCTGGTCCGCGCGCTTCGCACGACCAAGGAGGAGCGCCCGATTAGCGTCGTCACCGAGGCGATGACAACGAAGGAGCCCCTGTTCTTCCGCGACAGCTCGCCCTTCGACCAGATGCGCAAGGCGATGCTGCCGGCGCTGGTCAAGGCGCGCGCGCAGACCAAGCGCCTGCGCATCTGGAGTGCGGCCTGCTCGACCGGGCAGGAGCCCTATTCGCTGGCCATGGTGCTGAAGGAGGAGGCCAACACGATCGCCGGCTACCGCGTCGACATGGTCGGTACCGACCTGTCCAACGAAGTGCTCGAAAAGGCGAAGGCGGGGCTCTACTCGCAGTTCGAGGTCCAGCGCGGCCTGCCGATCGCGATGCTGGCCAAGTACTTTGCCAAGGTCGGCGACATGAGGCAGATCAAGACGGATTTGCGCGGCATGGTGCAGTTACGCCCGCACAACCGCTGCAGGACTTCTCGCTGCTCGGCCAGTTCAAAGTCGTCTTCTGCCGTAACGTGCTGATCTACTTCGATCAGCCTACCAAGGCGGCGATCCTGAACCGCATGGCGAAGCTCCTGCCGCCCGACGGCTACCTGGTGCTCGGCGGCGCCGAGACGGTGTTGGGCATCACGCCGCGCTTCGCGCCGGTGCCTAACATGCGCGGCATCTCCGCGGTCACGTCCGCCGCGGCCTCGTAGGGCGTCGCCACGATCCCAAAGGAAAAGGGCGCCAGTCCAAGACTGGCGCTCTTTTCGCTGCTTGACGAGGGGTCGCGCCTACTCGGCGGCGGCGCTCGATTCCGGCGGGTCGCGCAGCACATAGCCGCAACCCCACACGGTCTCGATGTAGTTGGACCCGCCGGTCGCCGCCATCAACTTCTTGCGCAGCTTGCAGACGAACACGTCGATGATCTTCAGCTCGGGCTCGTCCGTGCCGCCGTAGAGATGGTTCAGGAACATTTCCTTGGTGAGCGTCGTTCCCTTGCGCAGGCTCAGGAACTCGAGGATGCCGTATTCCTTGCCGGTCAGGTGTACCGGCTTGCCGTCCACCTCGACGGTGCGCGCGTCAAGGTTGACCGACATGCGCCCGGTGCGAATCACCGGCGCCGCGTGGCCCTTGGCGCGCCGCACCACCGCCTGGATGCGCGCGATCAGCTCGCCGCGGTCGAACGGCTTGGTCAGGTAGTCGTCGGCACCGAAGCCGAGCCCCTTGATCTTCTGGTCCGGTTCCGACAGGCCCGAGAGGATCAGCACCGGCGTCTGCACCTTGGCGGCGCGCAGGCGGCGCAGAACCTCGTAGCCGTCGATGTCGGGCAGCATGAGGTCGAGGACGATGATGTCGTAGTCGTAAAGTTTGCCGATCTCCAGGCCGTCTTCGCCGAGATCCGTGGTATCGCAGATGAAACCTTCGCCGCGCAGCATTAGCTCGATGCTCTTGGCAACCGAGGGGTCATCCTCGACGAGAAGAACGCGCATGGGATCCCCCGCTGACGACCAGATTGAATTAATCCTAATCGTTCCGGCTTAACAACAGATGAATGCCAGACGGACCCTAAAAGATTGATTTAACGAGATTTACGAGTCCAAGACGGGGTGCGACGGGGCCGATTTCGATCGCCCGGACGGTGGCCCGCGCGGCGGTTGGCCGGGTCGACGGACATTTACGTTTCCTGAACCGCGAGCGGGTGCAATCGCACGGTCGCCGACCCTTGGGATGCCATGAACGCGCTCGCTCAACTGAACGAATTGAAAGCTCAGATCTCGCGCATCGAGCCGGTGCGCTTCTACGGGCGCATCACCGCGGTGATGGGTCTCCTGATCGAATGCGGCGGCCTGCAGGGGCACATCAGCGTCGGCAGCCGCTGCGCCATCGAGGCGCGCGGGTCGCCCGACATCGCGGCCGAGGTGGTCGGGTTCCGGCCGGGCCGGGCCTTGCTGATGCCTTTCGGTGCGGTCGAGGGCATCGGGCTCGGCTGTCGCGTGTTCGTGCTGGATGCCGATCCGGTGGTGTTCCCGTCGCACGCATGGCTCGGGCGCATCGTGAACGCGCTGGGCGAGCCGATCGACGGCGGCCCGCCCTTGCCGCGCGGGCCGCACGCCTACGCCCTGCGCAGCGCGCCGCCGCCGGCCAGCAACCGGTGCCGGGTCACCGGCAAGCTCGATCTGGGCGTGCGCGCGATCAACGCCTTCCTCACGTGCTGCCGCGGCCAGCGCATGGGCATCTTCGCCGGCTCGGGCGTCGGCAAGTCGGTGCTGCTGGCGATGCTGGCGCACTATACCGCCTCCCAAGTCAACGTCATCGGCCTGATCGGCGAACGCGGCCGCGAGGTCCAGGAGTTCATCGAGGACGAGTTCAGCACCGATGGCCTGGCACGCAGCGTGGTCGTCGTCGCCACCTCAGACGAACCGGCACTGATGCGCCGCCAGGCGGCCTACCTGACCATGACGCTCGCCGAGTCCTTCCGCGACGAAGGGCTCGACGTGCTATACCTGATGGACAGCGTCACCCGCTTCGCCATGGCACAGCGCGAGATCGGCCTGTCGGCCGGCGAACCGCCGACCAGCAAAGGGTACACGCCGACCGTGTTCAGCGAGCTGCCCAAACTGCTGGAACGCGCCGGGCCGGGCACCGGCAAGGGCACCGTGACCGGGCTGTTCACGGTGCTGGTCGAGGGCGACGACCACACCGAGCCGGTGGCGGACGCGGTGCGCTCAATCCTCGACGGCCACATCTGGCTCGACCGCGCGATTGCCGAGCGCGGCCGCTACCCGGCGGTCAACGTGCTGCGCTCGATCTCGCGCACCATGCCCGGCTGCAACAGCGACGACGAGAACCGGCTGGTCATGTGCGCCCGCCAGCTCATGGCGACCTACGACGACATGACCGAGCTGATCCGCCTGGGCGCCTACCGCGCCGGCTCGGACCCGGCGGTCGACGAGGCGATCGCCTACCGCGACGCGCTCGAGGCGTTCCTCGCCCAGGACCGCGCCGAGCGGTGCGACCTGGCCAAGGGCTACGCCACGCTCGCCCAGGCCGTGGCGCCGCGCGGCGCTCGAACGGACCTTGACGGAGGCCACCGTGGCGGTCGAACAAGCCGGCAAACTTCTGGCCGAGCGCTTCCGCGAGCTCAAGACCCTGGAATTGGCGCTGGCGGCCGAACTCGCCGAGGCGCGCGCCGCCGAGGCGCGGCTCGAACAGGCGCGGCTCGAACAGGCGCGGCTCGATGAGATTGGCGGCGATCGCGCCCGCCGTGCCGCGGTCGAATCCCGCGGCTGAGACCGCGTCTTACGGGACCGCGCGCACGGCCGCCGGGCGGGTTCCTTCACGCACCAGGCTGAACGCCTTGAAGGGGTGCGCGCACGGCGTGCCATCGCAGACCCACAGGGTCGCGCTGGCGGGATGCGCGATCATCGCGGCACGCGATTCGCACGTCGAAAGTCCAGGTGCCGTATGGCCGCAAATCCCGAGCGGCGCATCGGCATGATCCGCCAAGCACGCCCGCAGGCGGTCGACCTGCGGCGTTGCCCCGCCGTCGGCCAGCAACTGCCGCAGGCGGCCTTCGCGCACGACCGTGCCGTGGCCCCAGGTACCCAGGTCCAGGTCGCGCAGGTCGGGCGAACGGATGTGGTTGGCGCACGTGAACACCGGGTCCTGGACGTAGGCGATGGCGTGCCGCGTGGCGCTGGTTTCCAGATCGATCACGCCGAAGGGTGCGGCGATGACGTAGTGGATGCCGACGGTGCGTCGTGCCGCGGTGACGGCTTCGGCCGCGGCGCCGAGCCGACGCTCGGCCAGGATCAGGCGCCCAAGAATGGGCGCCGGCAGCCCCGCCCGCTGGTCGCGCACCAGGATCGCGCTGGCCACGAAGGCGATGCCCGCGGCGTTCAGGCCGAACGCCGCCAAGATGCCGGGATGGCCGACCACGAGTTGCGCCGGAGCCCTGCCGTCGGCCGCGATGCGGAACAGGATCGGGGTCCACAAGGGCTCGATGTCGTACGTTTGGCCCACGTAGACCGCGGGATCGGAGCCAGCGCCACCCTGGACCGCGAACAGCGTGCAGCCGCGCGCGCTCCACAGCGCGTTGCGCACCGCCGGTATCTGCAGCCGGCGGATTTCCGCGACGCAGGTGAGCGTCAGGATGGTATCCAGCGGCACCGCCGCGCCTTCGGCGATACCGGCGATTTCGTCGAAGAGGTCGGGTGTCGCCGCCTGGATGTACGGCGCGTGCTCGCGGGCGTAGGCGATCATCGCCGCCGTGTCCAAGGCGGGCGTGCCGTCCTCGGGCGCGGCCGTCAGACCGACAAACGCCTCGTGGAGCGCGCCGATCTCGGCGCGCAGCGTCTCACCGTGTTGACGTCCGCGCTCGCGTGGCGCGCCACGCAGGTCGACGACGCGCATGGTGCTCATCGTGCCGCTTCGGCACGGGCGAAGCTGGGGTTCCGCAGGTATTCCTGCTTGGCGTACAGCGTATCCGCGGTGTGCGAAGCCTCGGGCAGCGGCATGCGCACGGGAAGCGCCGCCATGCGCGGAGTCAGGCTGGGCTCGCCGACGATCATCGCCGCGCGCATCGCCGCCCAATCGTGAGCGTTGGGAACGGCGAGGGGCCAGGCGTCTCCCGCCGCGACCTCGTGAAACAGGACGCGGCGCGGCCGGTCCGAACGGTTGATGTCCGAGCCGTGCACCGTGCGCACGTGATGCACGGTCATCGCGCCCGCCGGCGCCGTGACCGCCACGGCTCCCGCGACGTCGAGCGGCGTCTCCTGGCGATCGATCGCGCCGCAGAAGACGCCGCCGCTGCGGTGATCGTGGATGGGGCCCTTGTGGCTGCCCGGCAGCACCAGGAGTGGCGCGTTATCGATGCCCATGTCGTCGAGCGGCAGGCCGATCGCCAGCAGATCGTCATTGGTGTGCGGGTAGTACGCCCAGTCCTGGTGCCACTCCACAGGCGTGCCGTGGCGCGGCGCCTTGATGTTGACCTTGCCGCCCAGGATGCGCAGCGACGGTCCGAGCAGGGCCGTCAGGGCGCCGAGCAGACGGGGGCTGTGCAGGATGCGGCGGTAAAGCGGGTGCGCCGCCGCGGCGTTCTTGATCCGGCGTACGCGTGTCGCCTCGGGTGTGTGTCCCATGTCCAGATCGAGCACATCGTCGCTGGCGGTCATCCAACGGGCGCGATTGACCATCGTGTCGGTGACGGCGCGCAGTTCGTCGATCTCCTCCCGCCGCAACACATCCGGCACGACGAGGTAGCCGTGCTCCCGATAGAACGCGATATCGCGCGGTGCGAGCGATTGCGCTTCGGCCATGGCCTGGAACTCCCTGCGGGGCGCGCCGACCGTGACTATAGCCGATGGTCCGGTGCCGCGTCCTACGCCGTCCAGGCTTGCCGGCGGGTGCCCAGCGCTCCCGCGGCCAGCGACGGCCCCAGCGCCGCGACCTGGAATCGGATGGCACCGTCCAGCCCGCCCCGGCGGCATCCCGCGTGGAACGCTTCGCTCAACGTATCGCCGAGCGTCGTGGGCATGGCATCCGGCGTGCGCACAACTAGGTCGAGGCGCGGCCCGTGCAAGAAGCCGTCGAACTGGATCCGGCCGCTGACTGGAAGTTCGAGTTCGATCACGAAGCGCTGCGCCGTCGCCGCGCCGTCGTCGTCGTCGGGATCGTCGCCACCGACTGATCGACCCCCCCTGGTAGTGGTCCGACCATGATGTAAGTTTTTCACATCGAGGAGGACTGCGATGGGACGGCAGAGGCACAAGCCCGAGGAGATTGTAGCGAAGCTGCGCCAGGTTGATGTGCTGGTGTCGCAGGGGCAGAGCGTAGCGGAGGCCGTTCGCTCGATCGGCGTGACCGAGGTGACGTACTACCGGTGGCGCCAGGAGTTTGGCGGTCTGAAGATCGAGCAAGTGAAGCGGCTGAAGGACCTGGAGGTTGAGAACGCCAGGCTCAGACGAGTGGTATCGGACCCGACGCTGGACAAGCTGATCCTTCAAGAGGCTGCCAAGGGAAACTTCTGAGCCCCGCGCGCCGGCGGTGCTGCATCGAACATGTTCGCCGCGAGCTTCGGGTATCGGAGCGCCGTGCGTGTGCGGCACACGGGCACCATCGTTCGACGCAGCGCCGGGCGCCGTGACGACGAGGAACGGCTGACAGCCGACATCGTCGCGTTGGCGCGACAGTACGGGCGCTATGGCTATCGCAAGATCGCCGAGCTGCTGCGCTGGGCCGGCTGGCTGGTCAACGACAAGCGGGTCGAGCGCATCTGGCGGCGGGAGGGGCTCAAGGTGCCGGCCCGCCGGCCCAAGCGCGGGCGGCTGTGGCTTGCGGACGAATCCTGCCTCCGACTGCGGGCCGAGCACCGCAACCATGTCTGGTCCTACGACTTCGTCGAGGACCGAACCCATGACGGGCGGAGGTATCGCATGCTGACCGTCGTCGACGAGTTCACCCACGAGAACCTGGCGATCCGGGTGTCGCGGCGGCTGAAGGCCATCGACGTGCTCGACGTGCTCTCGGACCTGTTCATCCTGCGTGGCGTGCCGGGGCACATCCGGTCAGACAACGGGCCGGAGTTCGTCGCCAAGGCGGTACAGGCGTGGATCTCGGCTGTCGGCGCCAAGACTGCGTACATCGCACCGGGCAGCCCGTGGGAGAACGGGTTCATCGAGAGCTTCAATGCCCGTCGGCGCGATGAGCTGCTCGATGGCGAGATCGTCTACACGCTCAGGGAGGCGCAGATCGTGATCGAGAGCTGGCGTCGCCACTACAACACCGTGAGGCCGCATGCCTCGCTCGGCTATCGGGCACCGGCACCCGAGGTCTTCGTGCCAGCCCTCGCCGCGTGGCCGGCTGCACAATCCCGGCCCGCTCCGCCGGCCACGCTCCATCTGAAGACAACGCCAACCATCAACTAACATCCAATCCGGACCACCCAATAGGGGCCGGTCAGAACTCGCCAAGCTGGGCCGAGCCGTCTAGGGACACGCGACGCCCTTTCAAGGCGCTTGCTCTGATACCCGGTCCTGCCTATATACAGCCGCCCTGCAAGGCCGATTCATACCGCTGAGCGGAACGGCGCGTACCCTTGTCCCGCGAGTCAAGGAGAGGTCATGAGCGTCAAGCTTCCACGCGGCTACGAACCCTCCGAGAAGGAGAAGTACATGTGCCCGCGGCAGCTGGAGTTCTTCCGGCGCGAGCTGCTGCGCCGTCGCGCTGAGCTGATCGAGGAGTCGAGCCACACGCTGCAGAACCTCCAGGAAGAGACGACGCCGGCACCCGACCTGGCGGACCGCGCGGCGACCGAGACCGACCGGGCCCTGGAACTCAGGACGCGGGACCGTGAGCGCAAGCTGATCGCGAAGATCGACGCCGCGCTGCGCCGCATCGAGGACGGCAGTTACGGCTATTGCGAGGAGACGGGCGAGCTAATCGGCATCCGGCGCCTGATCGCACGGCCCATCGCGACCCTCAGCATCGAGGCGCAGGAGCGGCACGAGCGCATCGAGCGCAGCCACCGCGACGACTAGAGCGGGAACCGATCACATGGAATCACTGAGCTGCTGCCGGTTCCGTGGACGCCGAGCTAGGGTGTTTATTGGAACCGGGGGAGAGTATGCAGCGAAGGAAGTTCACCCGTGAGTTTAAGCTCGAGGCGGTGAGGTTGGTGCGGGAACGCGGGGTGAGCGCGGCACAGGCTGTGCGTGACCTCGATGTCCATGAGAACGTGCTGCGCAAATGGGTCCGCGAGTTCGTAGCGGGCCCGCAAGAGGCCTTCCTCGGCCATGGGCAGATGAAGCCCGATCAACTGGAGATTGACCGGCTGCGCCGCGAAGTGGCGAAGCTGAAGGCGGAGCGCGACATTCTAAAAAAGCCACGGCCTGCTTCGCGAAGGACCACATCTGATGTTCGGGTTCATCGCGAAGCACCGGGGGATCTGGCCGGTATCGTGGATGTGCGAGGCACTTGGGGTCTCGCGGAGCGGCTTCCATGCCTGGCTGACACGCCCGCCGAGCGTCAGGGCGCAGAGCGACGAATCGCTTGGTGTCCGGGTGCGCGAGAGCTTTGTACGCAGCGACCGCACCTATGGCGCGCGCCGGGTCTGGCGCGATGTGCTCGCCGAAGGCCTGTCGTGCGGTCTGCACCGGGTCGAACGCCTGATGCGTGCTCAGGCGCTGCGGGCGCGGCCCCGGCGCCGGCGGCTGCCAACGGATAGTGGCGAACGCTCCGCGGTCGCGCCGAACGTGCTCGACCGGACGTTCGCCGCGGACCGGCCTAACCGCAAATGGGTCGCCGACTTCACTTATGTCTGGACGGCCGAAGGATGGCTTTACGTCGCCACGGTCCTCGAGCTGTTCTCGCGGCGTGTCGTCGGCTGGTCGATGAAGGCAGAGATGACGGCCCAGCTCGTCACCGACGCTCTGGTCATGGCGATCTGGCGGCGCGGCCGGCCGCAGTCGCTGCTGCATCACTGCGACCAGGGCAACCAGTACACCAGCGAACCCTTCCAGCGGCTAATGGCCGACCACGGCATTGCCTGCTCGATGAGCCGGTCAGGCGAAGTCTGGGACAATGCAGCGATGGAGAGCTTCTTCTCGTCGCTCAAGACCGAACGGATCAGGGGACGCGTTTACCGGACCCGCGACGACGCGCAAGACGTGTTCGACTACATCGAGCGCTTCTACAATCCGACGAGGCGGCACTCGACCGTCGGATACATCAGTCCCGTGGACTTCGAGAAGCAGGCCATGCAAGCTTAACTGTGTGTCCACGGAACCGGCAGCAGCTCACCGTGACGTTCGGAACCTGAGGCTCATCTGGGGAATGCATCATGATCACGGATTTCATGTACACGACACGGCGTCTCGTGAGCCGCGACCTCCTGGCGATCGGGCTGCTCTTGGTACCAGGGCTGGCGAATGCCGAAACGGTGATCACGCGGATCCCGACGCAGTACATCGCGGCGTTGGGTGATCCGGGTGCGACCTCCGGGACCGGAGCGGAAGCATGGGGTCTTTGGCGCGTGGACCCGGGGCCTCGGGGCGTTCGGCTGAGCAGCTACGAGACGTTGAAGGCCGAAGGAGGTGTGGCGCCGGCCCAATGGACGTTCGACGGCTCGGACTGGTGGCTGGAGGAGTACGGCCGGATCATGGAGCAGCCTGAGTTTCCCGTCCCTTCCGGCCGCTACGTCGTCACCGGTGGCCGCGAGGTCACGGCCATTCTGACGGTTCATCCCAGGGGGGATGACGGCGTCCAGCGTTGGGAACTCGACCGAGGTGCCACGCTCTACGACGTGACGCACTTGCGCTGCCGCTCCGCCCGATACACCCCGGCGGCGGGCGACAATTCCTGCTCTCCTGCCAAGGCGCAGATCGCCGACTTTCCGGTCGCCCCGGGCGGGCCGATGCCGCCGGTCGAGGGCTGCAACAAGCAGGACTACGAGGTTCTGATCGTGATCGGCATGGCCGAGGAGAGCTAATGGCGGCGTGCACGGACGTGCCATCGTTTCATTCGCGTTCGATCGGCACGTATGAGCCTGCCTACGGCGCATCGTCCAGGTGGGCGTGTGTGCCGGGGTCACGTCGAAGGATAGGCGGATTCAGATTCATGTGAGACACGCTACGCACCATTGGCGTGGCTGTCTCATCCGCTTTGCTGCCTCCGCCGCGGCTGCTCTTGGCTATTGGCAGACGTCAGGCCCCCGTGCGCAAATTCAGGGCTAGACAATCGGAGGGGCGACCGGGATTCGAAATTAGCCCTATTCGCGATGACGTTAGTGTCGCAGGAATGGGTCATTCCTAGGCTGTGCACCTTTCCAACAGAGTGAACAGTTCGAGAGAGTTCGGCGCGAACGAGAACGTACGACCCCGATATGGCGGCACGCGCACTGAACAGGGTTCGCCGCAGACGGGCGGCGCTCCTGGCCGGCCTAAGATCGCCGACGACGTGGAGAGACTGTTGAGGCCATGCTGCGTGGCTGGGGGACTTGGATTCGAACCAAGACCGCTCGGTCCAGAGCCGAGAGTTCTACCGTTAAACTATCCCCCAACGGGGCCGTCGCGGCCGCCCTGGGCCAGGAGCGCGGACCTTAGGAACCGGGTCGGCGGGTGTCAAGCCGTGGTCCGGCGCGGCGCGGCGCAACCGGACTGCCGCGGCACGCGAACTGTGTTACACCTCCAAGCGAGAAACGGATCGGCGGGCGGTTGGGGCCCGCCGACGCGCTGGGGAGGCGCGCGGTGCGCAACATCGGGCATGGGCGTTGGGGTCGCACGCGTGGCCCCAGCTACGCGGCACTCGATCTCGGCTCCAACAACTGCCGGTTGCTGGTCGCCGAACCGGCGCGCGATGGTTTCCGCGTGGTCGATGCCTTCTCGCGCATCGTGCGGCTGGGCGAAGGCGTGCGGGCGACCGGTCGGCTGTCCGAGGCCGCCATGGAACGCGCGCTCGACGCCCTGCGCGTGTGCGCCAACAAGGTCCGCCGCCAGCGTGCGCATCACGTCCGGGGCATCGCGACCGAAGCCTGCCGCCGGGCGTGCAACGGCCGCGAGTTCCTCGACCGCGTCGAGCGGGAGACCGGACTAGGGTTCGAGATCATCTCGGCGCGCGAGGAGGCGTCGCTCGCGCTCGACAGCTGCTTCTCCCTGGTCGAGCCCCGAGCGCGGCGCGCGCTGATCTTCGACATCGGCGGCGGCAGCACCGAGCTCTCGTTCGTCGCGATCGACGAAGACGGCGCGTGCCAGCCGATCAACTGGATCTCCCTGCCGTTCGGCGTGGTGACCCTGGCGGAGGATCACGGCGGCGATCAGGTCAGCCGCGAAACGTTCGAAGGCATGATCGAACGGGTAGCGTCCCGGCTTGGCGAACTCGAGGCCGACGCGGCCATCGCCGCCGCGATCGACCGGGACGAGATGCAGGTCGTCGGCACCTCGGGCACGGTGACTACCCTGGCTGGGCTGCACCTGGGCCTGCCGGCCTACGACCGGGGCCAGGTCGACGGCATCTGCCTGTCGTTCCGCGAGACGGAGTCCGTGTGCGAGCGCCTCTTGGCGCTGGACGGCACGGGACGCGCGGCGCTGCCGTGCGTCGGCACCGAGCGCGCGGATCTCGTGCTGGCCGGCTGCACCATCCTGTTGGCGATCCAGCGGCGCTGGCCCGTCGGCCGGTTGCACGTGGCCGACCGGGGCCTGCGCGAAGGCGTGCTGCTGCGGCTGATGGCCGACGATCGGCGCCGGGCGCGCGGGTGACCACGGGGCGGCCGCCGGGACCGCGCTCGCGCACGTTGTCCTCGCGCCGGTGGCTCGAACGGCAGGCGCGCGATCCCTACGTCAAGGACGCCAAGGCCAAGGGCCTGCGCTCGCGCGCGGCGTTCAAGCTCGCTCAGCTCGACGATCGCTTCCGCCTGCTGCGCAAGGGCGCGCGCGTGGTCGATCTGGGCGCGGCGCCGGGTGGCTGGTCGCAGGTCGCGGCTTACCGCGTGGGCCCGGCCGGGCGCGTCGTCGCTGTGGATCTTCAGCCGATGGACCCAATCCCGGGTGTCGTGGTCCTGACGCTCAATGGCACGACCGACTCGGCGCTCGATGCGGTGCGCGCGGCGTTGGGCGGGCCGGCCGACGTGGTGCTGAGCGACATGGCGGCGCCCGCCACCGGCGACCGCGCGACCGATCACCTGCGCATCGTCGCCCTGGCCGAGGCGGCGCTCGACATTGCCCGCCGCCTGCTCGCGCCCGGCGGCGCTTTCGTGTGCAAGGTGCTGCAGGGGGGCGCCACGCGCGATCTGCTGGCCGACGTTAAGCGCGACTTCGCCGATGTGCGCCACGCCAAGCCGCCGGCGAGTCGCGCCGATTCGCGCGAGGTCTACCTGATCGCCCAGGGGGTTCGCGGCGGCGCGGCGCCAACGGGCTGATCGGCCTTGGCTTCGCGCGCTCGCCGTGTATAGTGCCGCGCCACTCCCCCAGGCGGACCTCAGGCGGGCATGGCACGGATGACGGCGCGGGTTATCGAGGAAGCTCTCACCTTCGACGACGTCACGCTCGTTCCGGCCTACTCGCGCGTCCTTCCCGCCCAGACCATCGTCCAGGCCCGGCTGACCCGGACCATCCGGCTGGGCATCCCGCTCATCTCGGCGGCCATGGACACGGTGACCGAAGCGCCCATGGCCATCGCCATGGCGCAGCACGGTGGTCTGGGGATCGTCCACAAGAACCTCAATGCCGCCCAGCAGGCCGAGGAGGTGCGCCGGGTCAAGCGCTTCGAGTCCGGCATGGTCGTCAACCCGGTCACCATAGGCCCGGACGTGACCCTGCGCGATGCGCTGCAGATCATGGCCGAGCAAAACATCTCGGGCATCCCGGTCGTCGAGTCGCCCTCGGGGCGCCTGGCCGGCATCCTGACCCATCGCGACGTGCGCTTCGCGACCGACCTGTCGCAGCCGGTGCGCGAGCTGATGACCAAGGAAAACCTGGTCACCGTGCGCGACGGCGTCGGCTCGGAGGAGGCGAAGCGGCTCTTGCACCGCCACCGCATCGAAAAGCTGATCGTGGTGGACGAGGCCTACCGCTGCGTCGGTCTGATCACCGTCAAGGACATCGAGAAGGCCGAGACGTTCCCCGAGGCGTGCAAGGACGAGCGTGGGCGCCTGCGCGTGGGTGCGGCGACGGGCGTGGGCGACGGGGGCATCGCGCGGGCCGAGGCCTTGATCGACGCCGGCGCCGACGTGGTGGTGGTGGATACCGCCCACGGCCATTCCCAGGGCGTGCTCGACATGGTCAGCCGCATCAAGCGCACGAGCAACCGGGCCCAGGTCATGGCCGGCAACGTGGCGACGCCCGACGGCGCCCGCGCCCTGATCGATGCCGGCGCGGACGCGGTCAAGGTCGGCATCGGACCGGGCTCGATCTGCACCACGCGCGTGGTGGCCGGCGTCGGCGTGCCGCAGTTCAGCGCCATCCTCGAGGTCGCCGAGGCGTGCCGCAAGGCGGACGTGCCGCTGATCGCCGACGGCGGCATCAAGTTCTCGGGCGACCTGGCCAAGGCGGTCGCCGCCGGGGCCGATTGCGCCATGATCGGCAATCTGTTCGCCGGCACGGAACAGAGCCCCGGCGAGGTGTTCCTCTATCAGGGCCGTTCGTACAAGTCCTACCGGGGCATGGGCTCGGTCGCCGCCATGGCGCGCGGCTCGGCGGACCGCTACTTCCAGCAGGAAGTGCGCGACAACCTGAAGTTCGTGCCCGAGGGCGTGGAAGGGCGCGTGCCCTACAAGGGCTCGGTAGCCGGTGTCGTGCACCAGCTCGTCGGTGGTCTGCGCGCCGCGATGGGCTACACGGGCTGCGCCACGCTCGCCGAGATGCAGACGAACTGCCGGTTCCGCCGGGTCACCGACGCGGCGCTGCGCGAGAGCCACGTTCACGATGTCGCGATCACACGCGAAGCGCCGAACTACCCGCTCAATCGATGATTGGCGTCACGCCAATCGCGTTGCGCGGCGCGCGGCGCCGCATTATGTAGGAGGGCCAGCGGGGAGGCGCGCGGGACGGCAGCGTCCCGTGGTTAAGCGTTCGTCAACCTACGGAGTGACCCCATGAAGCGATTGCTCGTCCCGGTTTTCGCCGCGCTCGCCCTCGTTGCTGTTGCTGGTTCCGGCGCGCTGGCCATGAGCAGCGGCGGCTCGTCGTCGTCGAGCACGACCGAGGATTCCTCCGACGCCGCCTTCCAGGAAGGCCGCAAGCTCGTGAAGGCCAAGAACTTCAAGGCCGCCATCCCGAAGCTGAAGAAGGCAATCGCCGCCGACCCGCAGAACGCCGACGCGCAGAACCTGCTCGGCTACGCGTACCGCAAGACCGGCGATTACGAGAGCGCGCTCACGCACTACCAGGAGGCGCTCGCAATTGACCCGAACCACGCCGACGCCCACGAGTACATCGGCGAGGCGTACCTCGAGCTCGACGACTTGGCCAAGGCCGAGGAGCATCTGGCCGCGCTGGAAGGCATCTGCCCGTCGGGCTGCGAGCAGCGCGACGAGCTTGCCGAAGCGGTCGCGGCCTACAAGGCGAGCCATGGTGGCTGATCCGGCCGGCGCGCCGCGGTTGCTGGCGAGGCCGTGACCGAACGGATCCTCGTCCTCGACTTCGGCTCGCAGGTCACGCAGCTCATCGCGCGGCGGATCCGCGAAGCGGGCGTCTACTGCGAGATCCTGCCGTTCAACGTGACGGCGCGCGCGATCGAGGCCTTCGACCCCAGGGCCATCGTGCTGTCCGGCGGCCCCGCCTCGGTGCCGGCGAACGCGAGCCCGCGCGCGCCCGACGCGGTCTTCCGGTTGGGCGTGCCGGTGCTCGGCATCTGCTACGGCCAGATGGCCATGGTCCAGCAGCTCGGCGGCGCGGTGGAATCGTCCGACCACCGCGAGTTCGGCCGCGCCTTCGTGGACGTGGCGGAGGACTGCCGGCTGTTCGACGGCGTGTGGTCCACGGGCTCGCGCGAGCAGGTCTGGATGTCCCACGGCGACCGGGTCATCCGCATGCCGCCAGGATTCCGCGTCGTGGCGTCGAGCGAGGGCGCGCCCTTCGCCGCCATCGCCGACGATACGCGCCGGTACTACGGCCTGATGTTCCACCCCGAGGTGGTGCACACGCCGCACGGCGCGCGGCTGATCGTCAATTTCGCGCGTGCCGTCGCGGGCTGCTCCGGCACCTGGACCATGGCGGCGTTCCGTGCCGAGGCGATCGAGCGCATCCGCCGGCAGGTCGGCGCGGGGCGCGTCATCTGCGGACTGTCGGGCGGGGTCGATTCCTCGGTCGCCGCCGTGCTGATCCACGAGGCGATCGGCGACCAGCTCGTGTGCGTCTTCGTCGACACCGGGCTGCTGCGCGAAGGCGAGGCGGACGAGGTGGTCTCCGTGTTCCGCCACCACTACAACATCCCGCTGGTCCATGCCGACGCGCGCGCGGATTTCCTTGGCGCACTCGATGGCGTGACCGACCCCGAGGCCAAGCGCCGCGCCATCGGTAAGACGTTCATCGACATCTTCGAGATCGAGGCGAACCGGGTGGGCGGCGCCGATTTCCTGGCCCAGGGCACGCTCTACCCCGACGTGATCGAGTCGGTCTCGGCGACCGGCGGTCCCAGCGTCACCATCAAGTCGCACCACAACGTGGGCGGCCTGCCCGAACGCATGCGGCTCAAGCTGGTCGAGCCGCTGTGCGAGCTGTTCAAGGACGAGGTGCGCGCGCTCGGGCTCGAGCTCGGCCTGCCCGAACGGCTGGTGCGGCGCCACCCGTTCCCCGGCCCCGGACTCGCCATCCGCGTGCCCGGCGCAATCACCGAGGACCGGCTGGCCATCCTGCGCAAGGCCGACGCGATCTTCATCGAGGAGCTGCGCGCCGCCGGGCTCTATGACGCCGTGTGGCAGGCGTTCGCCGTACTGCTGCCGGTGCGTACCGTCGGCGTAATGGGCGACGCGCGCACGTACGAGAGCGTGTGCGCCCTGCGCGCGGTGACGTCCACGGACGGCATGACCGCCGACTACGCCACGCTGCCGCACGAGTTCCTGGGACGCGTCGCCACGCGCATCGTCAACGAGGTGCGCGGTATCAACCGCATCGTCTACGACGTGACCTCCAAGCCCCCCGGTACCATTGAGTGGGAGTAGAAATTCTAACGTGAGTTGTTGATTTATTTAGGTTTTCAACTTACATAAAAGTGGCACACGCCCAACTAAGTCGGAGATTTAGTTGGGCGTTGGCATTAAGGTTACACGTAAAGCTGTAGCCGTTCAAAAATGTAGTCACTCTGACCAGCCCCCTGCGCCTTCCTCCATGTGAAGCCGGAGTCCGGCAACCCAGGAGGGACCGGACGGATGAAGCGATCGAGGTTCACGGAAGAGCAGATCATCGGGCTCCTGCGGGAGCAGGAGGCGGGTGAGAAGACGGCGGAGGTCGGCCGCAAGCACGGCATCAGCACGGCCACGTTCTACGCCTGAAAGGGGAAGTTCGGCGGCATGGACGTGTCCGGGGCGCGGC
>Ga0194120_10001713_pt1 | contig 39183 bp, 39 predicted proteins | sample TA2MahCa65mmetaG_FD_148642 | JGI IMG/M metagenome (GOLD analysis project Ga0194120, IMG submission 148642) | Freshwater microbial communities from Lake Tanganyika, Tanzania - TA2015019 Mahale Deep Cast 65m | ecosystem: Environmental > Aquatic > Freshwater > Lake | place: Tanzania: Lake...
GTATCGGTAGGTTTCTGATGCAGGCTGAAGTGAACGATGAACTGGTTTCTGGTGCTGAGCTGGACATTAGAGCCTGCCTTGAGCTGACCGTTTCTCATGGGATCTTCTTTCATCCGTATGAAAGTGGCGTCAGGATCAGTCTTGGAAAAACTGTTCATAGCTCACATTGTGGAATTTGTAGCCGACCTCGAAGTTCAGGCCAAGTTCCGGAAGCTCGGTGAAGTTGTACTCTGCGCCAAAGAAAGGATTGATGGTATAGACAGTGATATCGCCATCAAGAACATCCTGATCATCAGCTTCTGCGTTAACGCTGCCGATACCGCCCTCAAGACCGACATAAAAACGGCTGTTCTCCTTGACGATCGGAGAGTACATGAGCTTCAGGGTGCCCAGAAGAAGATCGCCATGGCCGTCAAAAACCTCTGTTCCTGAGTCCTCAACATCGAAACCAGCTCTGCCGTAGAAAAGGTTGAGCTCACCGCCGAAATTCTCGGTAGCCCAGTAACGGCCGCTGATACCCTGAAGGATATCACCGGCGAAAACGCCCTGATTCACCGATCCGACACGCACTGCGCTTCCTCATCAATGGTTTTCGCTGTATATTGACCCGGAAAGCCGATCGACAACGCACTGGAACCCTGACGGACGTGACCGACAAACCCTGCAGACAACCCGGCAACACGGAAAACCGTTCCGACCGCCTTGGACTCAGAGCGGAAGTGGCCCGAAAAGCCATTCATCTGTCGTCGATTTCAATCGCCGTAATCTACTGCCATATAAGCCGCGATCTTGCTCTTCTGCTGCTCGTACCGCTCTTCACCGGTTTTTTTCTCGTGGATATGCTGAAAAACATATCCGAACCGGTTTCGGCATGGTACCATCGCAGTTTCGGGGCGATGCTCCGGCACCATGAACTTGAAAGGAACCATTTCCACCTCAACGGGGCGACATGCATCACGCTCTCTGCACTGCTGCTCGTGCTGTTTTTCCCCAAAGTCATCGCTGTTGCCGCGTTCTCGATGGTCGCACTTTCAGACACGGTTGCCGCGTTGGCAGGAAAAGCTTTCGGCAAGCACCGTTTCGGCCATAAAAGCCTTGAAGGCAGTGCTGCATTCCTGCTCTCTTCCATCCTGATCGTCGCTGTCGTTCCAAACCTGCATATCAAGGCCGGGATCGTCATGGCCCTGAGCGCAACGATCACGGAGGCCTTCGAGGTGCGCATCGCCGGGTTCAAAATCGACGATAATCTCACCATCCCTATATTCAGCGCAGGAGCAGGACTGCTTTGCTATGCCCTGTTTTTTCCCGAACAGCTTGCATTGCTTTCGCACTGCCGGTAGACGCAACCCATCCTCATCCTTTATGCAGACCATCGTCACCGATTCTCCGGAAGAAGCCGCCCGTTTCATCAACAAAGGGGGAATCGTGGCATTTCCAACCGAAACCGTATACGGTCTCGGAGCAGGGATCTGTCACCCTGAAGCTGTTGAACGGCTCTTCGCGGCCAAAGGGAGGCCGGGGGACAATCCGCTGATCGTACATGTCGCAAAGCCCGGAGACATCCATGACGTGGCGTCCAATATCGGCAGTGAAGCAGAAAAGCTTGTCCGCCGCTTTTTCCCTGGCCCGCTGACGATCGTGCTGCAGCGAAAAAGCGCTGTCCCGGATGCGGTAACCGCTGGTCTTGAAACAGTGGGGGTGCGCTGTCCGTCGAATCCCGACGCGCAGAAATTTCTGCTGCATTGCACCTGTCCGGTCGCCGCCCCGTCAGCCAATCTTTCCGGAAAACCAAGTTCGACGAGCTGGAAAGCCGTGCTCGAGGATCTCGACGGAAAAATTGATTGCATCCTCAAGGGAAACCCGAGCGACATCGGTCTGGAATCGACCATAGTGGATTGCTCCGGGGAGATGCCCGTTCTTCTCAGGGAAGGAGCCGTTACGCTCGAACAACTGCAGGAGGTTGTGCCCTCAATCAGAACAACCGGCGCACTCCTGCAGCATGAAACGCCCAGAAGCCCCGGGCTGAAATACCCTCATTACGCCCCTCGCGCACGTGTGGTAACCTGCCCTGCCGGCAAAACCATCCGGACACCGCCGGAACCACGGGCAGCATATATCGGACTCTCACATCCCGTCGTGGAGGGACTGGCTCTCGTCAGGCGGTGCGGATCGCTTGACGAATACGGGAGGTCGCTGTTCGATTTTTTCCGGCTTTGCGACTCCCGAAACATCGACATCATCTACTGCGAGCTTCCCCCTGCTGAAGGCATAGGGCGCGCCATCAGGGATCGCCTGCAGCGTGCCGCAGGACAGGGACACTGAAAAAACAGTCAGAACTTCAGGAAACAGCCCAGATGGACTGATCCGGGAGCACTGGTGTCGCGCCGGTCATCCTTGTTGCTGCCGAAAACATCCCGGTCGTCAAACCAGGTGGTTTCGAACTTTCCGGCAAGCTTCAGGTTTCTGGTGACATCCCATGATGCAACCAGAAACAGGGCTTTTCCCCTGCCGCTGAAAGCCGTGCTGTTGAATACGAACGGGAGATCATCTTCGTAGGTATAGATTGCGGCATCATAGTCATCGGTGTGAAACACGGTGAAGCGTCCCTTGAGGCCAAAACGGCCCGCCCTGAAATTCGCCTGCTGATAGAACAGCCAGCCGTAATAGGTTTCATCTCCTGCGAGAAAATCCTCAACGACCCGTTTCACCTCCCCGCGACTTCGCAGATGCAGCTTCCGGGAAAGATCGATATCGCAATCGAGTCTGAAGCGGTCGGTGACCATCGGAAGCGGCGCATACACTTTCTCCTTGCTCTTGCAGGAAACCGACCCATTCGCGCACTGTTTGAGCACATCCTCCTTTTCCTTGTGCTGAACCTGCAGGTTCCATGTCACCATGGGGGATTGTTTCCATGTCAGAAAAATCCGGGTATCATACCCTGAAGAGGGATACGCATAAACCTTCGGGTCGGGGTTGAGCTTCGGAAACCTGAACCAGTCAACGTATGCTCCCATTGAAACCTTGCTGCTGATGGCCCCTTCGATACCGATATAACAGCCCTTCTCGTTGGATGCATTGTCGCCCCGTTCGGCAAACGCGCCGGCGAACGGCGAGTAGTAACCGGGATCATAATCGCGGACGGCGAACTGTATATTCACCTTCGGAAGCACCTGATAGTCCAGCCCGGCAATCCATGAAACACGGCCGTGCGGCTTTTCCGACCATGCCGCCTCCCCGAAAAATCCGAGACGGCCTATCAGGAGATCGCATTCGAGGCTGCCGAGCGATGATGCACCTTCAAGGGAGCCAAGTGCCTTGAGCGGCTCGCCGTAGTCGTAGCGCAGCCACGTTCCGCCGGCTCTTCCCGTAACCGCTCCGGATGAGAAGTGGTAAAGCAGACCGGCGCCATAGACGGTTTCCGTCACGTTATCCTTATGGTCCCGCTCGGTGGTGGTACGATGATAACCCGATTCATCGAAGCTCGTTATCGTTCCGGTGGTGTTTCTTGCATCGACAAGATTGGCGGACCAGAACGCCGTCACTTCCAGCGGCTGCAGATCGAGTTTCGCCGCCGCTCCCTGGAAAAAACCGTACTCGGAACTCGAAGCGAATGGCGAGAGCCGTTTCGAACCGATCCTGACGCTGTTGGATGGGGCCGATCCTTTTGACATGAAGCGGCTCTGACCGACAAGCAGCCCCTGGCCGAAATTCAGCCTGTAATTTCCAAGTACGGCCTGACGCACGATCCCGATATCGGAAGCGCTGAGGCTCAGGGAAACAAAATCCGCAACATCAGGCTCCCCGATATCCTTGTCATGCACCAGCGAGACATGGAAATTCGCGTAGTCGGCCTGCAGACGGTTATAGATTTTGAAATTGTCACCGGGATATCGCCCGTTCGAAAGCCCATCCCGTGGCGTGGTATCAAAAGAGAGCCTGCTGTAGTAACTGCCGGTGGCCGCCTCATCTTTCCTGACTGCCTTGCGTAACGCAACCGGATCGTCAAAAGCGATATAGGGCGCAATGGCTGCAGCTTTCTCTCTGCCGATCACACCCTCGATGTCCCGGAGTGAATCCAGCCTCCCCTTCAGGTTGCGCTGTTCGATGATGGCAAGGATATCTCCGCTGTTCAGCCATGGCAACTGGCGCAATTCTTCCGCATCTGCGCTGTTGACAGGGATTTTTCTGACTTTGAGGTTTTCGAGATCCTGCTGGAGTTGTTCCAGGTCTCCGGCAAGCTGCTCCTGGTCGAACAGCTCCGCAATATTCTCCTCGGCACTTCCGGAAACCGGCTGCAGAAACAGTACCGCAAAAAAAAGAAAGAACGCCATAATCGCAGAAGAATTATGACGTTCCGGAAGGGAAAGAAAACGTTTCATGATCGGCGGTTGTTGCGTGTCCGCCTACGGGCTCAAACGGTAACACCCCCCTGCCGATAAAGCTGACGAACCTCATTGCGGGACAGATACCGCCACTCACCGCGCCGCAGTTCACCTGCTTTCAATCCGGCATAGGCAATCCGTTCAAGCTTTTTGACTTCAAATCCGAGAGTTTCGAACATCCTCCTGACCTGATGGTTTTTTCCTTCATGAATACTCAGCCATACCTGCATGCCGTCATCAAGTATTTTTGCCTGGCATGGCATGACCTTCTCTCCGGTATCCTTCAGGCGCATCCCCCCCGTCAACTGAAGCAGAAGCGTATGCGGAAACTTGTTATTCAATACCGCAATATACTCTTTTTTCACATTTGATGAAGGATGCATTAATTTATGCGCAAGATCACCGTCATTCGTCAGTAAAAGCACGCCGGTGGTCTTCCTGTCAAGCCGTCCGACCGGGTAAACCCGCTCTTTGACAAGAACATGATCGAGCACCGTGTCCCGGTTCTTTTCGTCACGGCTTGTCGTGATGACGTTCTTGGGCTTGTTGAAGAGAATGTACACCTTTCTGGCCTCCGGCAGGGCAAGCCGCTGTCCGTCCACAATCACCTCATCGTCCGCAGGATCGACTTTCAGACCCGGTTCGGAGACAATGCCGCCGTTCACCATGACCCTGCCGGATGCAACAAGCTGGTCGGCAGCCCGTCTTGAAGCAATGCCGCACATGGCCAGATATCTGTTGATCCTTACCCGATCATCTTCTCCGGAACCTTTTTTCATGGCATGCTACTCATCGTTATGTTCAACATCCGGAAAGGGCAGATTGCCTCCTCCGGAAAGGTATTCCTGCTCATCATGCTCCCGCAGAATCTCACGAATCTCTCGCAACCGGGGCAGATCCCTGAGCGAGTGCAGACTGAAGAGATCGAGAAATTCGGTTGTGGTGCCATACTGAAGCGCTCTTCCGGGAGAATCGGCGCGACCGCATACCGTAATCAAACCCCGCTCGAGCAAACGGTCAACGGCATAATCCGGACTGGTGCCCCTGAGCTGCTGGATTTCGCCCTTGGTGACCGGCTGGCGGTATGCGATGACCGAAAGAACTTCAAGAACCGGCTGGGAAAGTTTTCTGCGGATTCTCGGAGCAAGGAGTCTTTTCAGAAGCTCCCCGAACCCGGGTTCGGTAAGAAACCGGTATCCTCCCGCAATACGGTGAATACGGAATGTCAGACCGGCCGCGGCATATGCTGCGTTCAACCCGGAGATAATCGCTTCAAGGTCACCGGCGGTCAGTTCGACACCGGTGACCTGCCGGACAAGGGAAAGGGTCGCGGCCTCTTCGGAAGCGAAAATCACCGCTTCGACCTGCTGCGGCAATGGCAATTCGGGTTCCAGCACGGCTGTTGGTCCTGGGGTGATTGGGTGACGAACACAAGAAAAGATGACGACGGAAAAAACCTACCGTTTTCTTGCGGTGGAAAAATTGTGGTCAAGACAGATTCCCCCTTCATAATTGTACCATATTTCCTGGCAGGGGAAATTGCATTCGTAGAGCGCTTTGCCGATAATAACCGAATCAACGCCATACTGCTGAAGCTGCGCCAGTTTTTTCAGGTCTTCCGAGCTCGTTACGCCCCCCGATGCGGTAATTTTCATGCCGGCCTTTTCAGCAAAACGCTTCGTGCTTTCATAACCGAAGCCCTGCATCATGCCGTCCCGTGTAATATCAGTGTAGATAATCCGTTCGATCCCCAATTTCTTCATTTCAAGAGCCAGTTCGTAGTCCTTCATGTCGCTGCTCTCGGTCCACCCCTTGATTTTCGGAACGCCGTTTTCCGCATCGATACCGACCACAATGCGCGAAGGACGGTAGCGTTTGAGAAGCTCACCGATAAGCTCCGGATTGGTGACCGCTGCCGAACCGATCACGACCCGGCTGACTCCGATATCGAGATACCTCCTGACCGCCTCGACCGAACGGATACCACCGCCAACCTGAATTGGAATGTCAAGCTCCTCGACAATCTCCTTTATACGTTCAAAATTGACCATTTCTCCGGTCAACGCAGCATCGAGATCGACGATATGCAGCATCTTGGCGTTCTGCTTCCGCCAGATGATGGCCATGTCGCGAGGATTGTCGAGATAGATTTTCTGCTGGTTGAAGTCGCCTCTGGTGAGACGAACACATTTACCGTCTTTTATATCAATGGCAGGAATGATCAGCATAGGAAAAAACGTGAAAATCAGTAAGGGAAGGCTCTAACATCCGGCAAAATTCTTCAGGATCTGCAATCCGGCCGCTGAACTTTTTTCCGGATGAAACTGTACAGCGAAAATACCATTTTTTTCGATGGCCGAACAGAAATTTTTACCGGCAAACCATGTGGTTGCCGCAATATCCTCCTGATTCTGCGGATCGCAGTAGTAGGAGTGGACAAAATAGAAAAACGTATGGTCCCCGATCCCCCTGAACAGAATGCTCTCTTTTTTCAGATCGACGGAATTCCAGCCGATCTGGGGAATCTTGTCGGTTTCGCTTTGGAAATGCACCACCTTTCCGGGAACAAGATTCATGCCCCGGTGGGAACCCATCTCCTCGCTTTCCCCGAGAAGCAGTTGCATACCGAGGCAGATGCCGAGAAGGTGACCCCCCTTGTCGACATGCTCAAGTACTGCATCGGTGAATCCCGAAGCGTTCAGGGAATCGATAGCCTGACCGAAAGCACCGACTCCGGGCAGCAGCACCTTCCTGAAACCGGAGAGCTTGCGGGGATCGCTGCTTACAACAGCCCTGAGTCCGAGATACTCGAAAGCTTTCCTTACTGAATGAAGATTCCCGGCACCGTAATCAGCAATAAAAATCATACAAGATCAAAGCGTCATAGTGATTGTCTTCCTGAAGCGGTAAAACCGGAATGCCATTTCCGGACGCACTTTTCCCTGGAGGCCATTTTTTTGTTCGGCATTTATTGCTTATAATACTTTTTCCTTTTGCCTCGCCGAAACGATCAGCAGTTCTCCATAACCATACAGAACCTAAAAAAAACAAATGTACAATATTGTTTCCGCTATTTTTTTAGCTGAAAATATCAAAAAAATTGAAATCAAGGCTCCCCGGATCGCAAAAAAAAGAAAGGCCGGTCAGTTTGTCATGATACGAGTAAGCGAAAACGGTGAAAGAATTCCGCTGACCATTGCTGACTCCGATCCCGAAAAGGGAACCGTCACCATCATCGTGCAGGGAATGGGCAAGTCAACCATCGAGCTGAACGGAAAAGAGGCGGGAGAGACCATCCATGATATCGTGGGGCCTCTCGGCACTCCCTCGCATATCGAAAAGTTCGGCACTGCCGTCAGCATCGGCGGAGGTGTGGGCACGGCCATCGCCTACCCGACAGCCGTGGCACTCAAAAAGGCCGGCAATTACGTGATCACCATCAACGGAGCAAGAACAAAGGATCTTGTCATTCTCGAAAACGAAATGAAGGCGGTCAGTGACGAAGCCTACATCACCACTGATGACGGGTCGTACGGGTTTCACGGCTTCGTCACCCAGAAGCTGCAGGAGCTTATCGACTCCGGCAGAACCATCGACTATGTGCTTGCCATCGGCCCGATACCCATGATGAGAGCTGTTGCCGAAGTCACCAGACCGTACGGAATTCCCACGGTCGTCAGCCTGAACCCGGTCATGGTTGACGGCACCGGCATGTGCGGCGGCTGCAGGGTCACGGTTGAGAACGAAATCCGTTTCGCCTGTGTTGACGGCCCTGAATTCGATGCCCACAAAGTTGATTTCAAAAACCTTTCCGACAGGAACAGAATGTACCTGGGAGAAGAACGGCAATCATCCGAAACAGCTTCACACAAGTGCCGCATCGGCCATCAGCAGTAAACGCACGATTCCAATTCATCAACCGAACCGGACCTGACGGCCGACACAGCGGTCAGGATAAGGGCTTGCAGTCATTCATAAACAGCATACCTTTTAGACGAAAGGAAGTACCATGGATCCAAAACCAATGACGACCAAGGAGCGCCTTGCCATACCGCGCCAGGCAATGCCGGCGCAGGACCCGAAAGAGCGCATTCACAACTTCAGAGAGGTCAATCTCGGCTATACCCCCGAACTTGCGCAGCAGGAGGCCATGCGGTGCATCCAGTGCAAGGATCCGGTCTGTATCAAGGGGTGCCCGGTGAACATCAAGATCGACAGGTTCATCAAGCTTGTTGCCGAAGGCAACTTTCTCGGAGCGGCAAAAAAAATCAAGGAGGACAACGTGCTGCCGGCAATCTGCGGCAGGGTCTGCCCGCAGGAAGACCAGTGCGAAAAGGTATGTGTCCTGACGAAAAAGTACACGCCTGTCGCAATCGGCAATCTGGAACGCTTTGTTGCCGACTACGAGCGGGAGCAGGGAAAGATCGAACTGCCGGACGTAAAACCGGCGTCCGGAAAAAAGGTTGCCGTTATCGGAAGCGGGCCTGCAGGACTGAGCTGTGCGAACGACCTTGCCCGTCTCGGCCATTCAGTCACGGTTTTTGAAGCACTGCACGAACTGGGCGGCGTCCTCATGTACGGCATTCCGGAATTCCGGCTTCCCAAGGATATCGTGAAAACCGAAATCGAAGGTATGAAGAAGCTCGGCGTGAAATTCGTCACCAATACCGTTGTCGGCCGTTCCGTCACCATTGACGAGCTTATGGGGGAGGAGCATTTCGACGCGATTTTTATCGGGGTCGGTGCAGGGCTGCCCTGGTTCATGGGAATTCCCGGAGAAAACCTGCTCGGAGTCTATTCGGCAAACGAGTTCCTTACCAGGGTCAACCTGATGAAAGCATACGATTTTCCCCGGTCCGATACCCCTGTATTTGACTGCCGGGGAAAGAACGTCGCGGTATTCGGAGGCGGCAATACGGCCATGGACGCGGTGCGTACCGCCAAACGGCTCGGCGCTGAACATGCCTATATCGTTTACCGGCGCTCGGAAGCAGAAATGCCGGCACGCGCAGAAGAGATCCACAACGCAAAGGAGGAGGGCATCGAGTTTCTGCTCCTGATGAATCCGGTGGAGTTCACCGGCAACGAAGAGCAGTGGCTGACCGGGGTTAAATGCATCCGCATGGAACTCGGCGAACCCGATGAATCAGGACGCCGCAAGCCGGTTCCGGTGAAAGGCTCGGAGTTCCTACTCCCTGTAGACATGGCGGTCATTTCAATCGGCAACGGCTCCAATCCCCTGATCAGGCAGACCACCCCGGACATCGAGGTCAGCAAGCGGGATACCATCGTTGTAGACATCAATACCATGGCGACATCGAAAGAAGCTGTCTACGCCGGAGGAGACATCGTTACCGGAGGGGCAACCGTCATTCTCGCCATGGGCGCAGGACGCACTGCCGCAAGGGCCATCCACGAAAAGCTCACAGGCACCGCTCCGAATTTTAACGAATGGTAAAGGATTCCTGAACGAACAGCGGGCCGGCATTCTGCCTGCCCGCATCAGGCAAAAGCACCAAAGCAGACAGCAAGAATGGGCGCATTATACCGTTTCGGCGTATCTCTCGAAAAAGAACTGATCGACGCTTTCGACCGTCACATCGAAGAACAGCACTACAATAACCGCTCGGAAGCATTGCGCGATCTCATTCGCGAAGAACTGCTGAAAAAAAAGTGGCTGGCAGGAGGAACGGTTGCCGGCGCGATCGTCATGACTTACGACCATCACAAGCGCGAACTGGTCAACCAGCTGATAGACATCCAGCACGATTTTCAGGACATCATCATATCAACCCAGCATGTCCATCTCGACCATCACCACTGCCTTGAAATTATAGCAATCAGGGGAAACGCACCCGATGTCCAAAAACTTGCCGCCATCCTGAAAGCAAAGATCGGGGTAATCCATCTCAGTCTCAGCATTTCCGCCGCCGGTTAACAATTGTTGTTGGTTAATCGTAACACAATACGTAATTTTGTGCTACAGTCGAATTGCATCAACAACGTTTAACCCGACCGGAGGATCTTCATGAAACGGATTCCGCTTGTTTTAACCTCCCTGTTCCTTGCGTCCGCACCTGCATTTGCCGCCCATCCGCTCATCACCGACGATACCGGTACCCAGGGAAAGGGGAAATTCCAGATAGAATGGAACAACGAATTCGCATGGAACAACAGTGATGCAGGAGGCTTAACAACAGAAGAAACAGGTGGCGAAAGCGCCGTTGCCATTTCCTATGGCATAACCGAGCATGTCGACCTGGTCGCAGCACTGCCGTTCCAATGGTATGCAATGGAAGAAAACGGCGTAAGTGTCGGTGAAGAGAGCGGCATCGGAGATATGAGCATCGAACTGAAATGGAGAGTTCTTGAACAGGAAGATGAGGGATTCAGCCTTGCCATAAAGCCCGGCATTTCAATCCCGTCCGGAGATGAAAAGCAGGGATTCGGCAGTGGAGCGGTATCCCCCGGCGTCACGTTCATAGCAACCAAAGAGGGCGATTTCGGGGCATTGCACTGCAATGTCGGCTATACCCGCAACAACTATAGCGACAAGGATGCCGACGCAGCGACAAGAGACGATATCTGGCACGCTTCGGCAGCAACCGAAATCAACATGTCTGACAACCTGCGTGCGGTTGGTTGCCAATATCGGTATCGAAACCAATGAGGAGCATTCGGAAGATACTCATCCTGTATTTCTCATCGGCGGCATGATCTGGGGGGTCTCGGAAAATTTCGATCTCGACCTGGGCCTGAAATGCGGACTGAACGATGCTGAAACCGATACCGCTCTGCTGGCAGGAGTTGCGGCAAGATTCTGAGAATCCGGATCAGCATGTACAGACAGGGCTCTGAGTACCAGTACATCAGAAAAAGTCCTTAAACCATAAGGGAGAAAAAACCATGCACATGTCAGACGCGCTGCTTTCACCGGCAGTCGGAGGAACTTTCTGGGCCATAAGCAGCGGCATGATTGCCTGGTCGGTAAAAAGAACCGCCATGGACCAGGACGGAAGAAAAACCGCACTCATGGGAGTACTCGGCGCGTTCGTCTTTGCGGCACAGATGATCAACTTCACCATACCCGGCACCGGATCGAGCGGCCATCTGGGCGGGGGGCTCCTCCTGACGATATTGCTCGGCCCCTGGCGTGCTTTTATCTCCCTCGCTTCGGTTCTGGTCATCCAGTCTCTCTTTTTTGCTGACGGAGGAGTGCTGGCCCTCGGCTGCAATATTTTCAATCTCGCCTTTTTCCCTGCGTTCGTCGCCTATCCGTTCCTCTACCGGACCATTGCAGGAAACCCGCTCTCTTCCGGACGCCTGGGACCGGCAAGTGTTATTGCTGCAACTGCAGGGCTGCTCATGGGTGCGTGCTCGGTTGTGATCCAGACAACCGCATCGGGCATCAGCGCGCTGCCGTTCGGCACCTTCCTGCTCTTCATGCTCCCGATCCATCTGGCTATCGGCATCGTCGAAGGGCTGGTAACCTGGGCCGTCGTTGTTTTCGTGGTAAAAACAGAGCCATCGATCCTCGACATGCAGCAGGAATCGGGAAAGAACCGTTCTCTGGTTCCTGCCGTTTTCATCGCTGTCGCGCTGCTGACCGGCGGAGTCTTCTCCTGGTTCGCATCGTCATATCCCGACGGCCTTGAATGGTCGATGGCGAAAACCTCGGGACTGGAGGAGCTGGAAGGCCATGATGAACCTGTTCTCAGCGCGCTCTCATCAATACAGAAAAAGCTTGCGTTTCTGCCGGATTACGGGTTCCGGCCCTCTTCGGAAACAGCCGGCTCTCAGGAAATATCTGCAACTGAAAACCCGGTTAACCCCGGCACGTCGGTATCCGGCATCGCCGGCAGCATGATGGTGCTGATCCTTGCCGGTGCAGCAGGCATGCTTACCCGGTCCAGAGTGTACAGAACGGAAAACGCCGGTGAGTGAGGGGAGCGTGCAGCAGAACCCGGCAGAACGCTCTCTGCCGGCTGGAGACCGGGCGGCACTGGCAATCCTCGTACTCTTCACCCTGTTCGTAGTCGCTGTGCCGGGGAACAACCTGCCGGCCGTCATTGCATACGGAGCGTTTCCGCTGTTCGTGATCACATCGGCAAGGATCCCCCTGCGACTGATCATGAAACGTCTTCTTGTGCTTTCGCCGTTTGTACTGTTCATGGCGGCAGGTAATCTTTATTTTGACCGGCAGCCTGTTTTCAAAACCGGATACGTCCTTGTAACCGGCGGACTGGTTTCAGCGGGAGTTATTGCCGCGAAATCCTTTGTAACGCTCTCGGCCTTGCTGCTCTTCTCCCATTCGGTTCCGTTTCACCGTTTTGGCAATGCCTTGCGGGCTTACGGCGTACCGGAAATGTTTGCAACTCAGCTGCAGCTGGTTTACCGCTACAGCTTCCTGCTGGGTGATGAAGCCCGTTCGCTGCAGAAGGCGCGCGACCTGCGATCATTCTCAGGCAAAGGAAAGGATATCCGCACCACAGCCCAACTGATCGGCTCGCTCCTCGTGAGGAGCACCTCACGTGCTGAAAGGATCTTCATGGCCATGAGCGCACGCGGGTTCGGCAGCAGCTTTCCCGTACGGCAAAAGGAACCGTTCACGGCGCGTGACGGCATACTGGTTGCCGTGGCGATACTTGGGTTCTGTGCTGTCCGGATCATGTTCATCCCCTAAACCCACAAGAAGGAACATCGTGATCACCGTAGAACGGCTTTCATTTGCCTATCCTGACGGAACACAGGCCCTCCGGAATATCTCGCTCAGCATCCGGAACGGTGAATCGGCAGGCATCATCGGGGCGAACGGTGCGGGAAAATCGACGCTGGTCAATCACTTGAACGGGTGGCTCCGCCCCCAGAGCGGAACCGTGAAGGTCGAAGGCTCCCGATCCACCGGGAAAAACCAGGAAAACCTTCGCCGGATGGTCGGTCTGGTATTCCAGAACCCTGACGATCAGCTTTTTATGACCAGGCTGTTTGACGACATCATGTTCGGGCCGGGCAACCTCGGTTTGCCAAGACAGGAAAGCGAAGCGGAAGCGGAACGGCTGCTCAGGGATTTCGGCTTGTGGGAACTGCGCGGCAAACCGCCTTCGAAGCTTTCGCAGGGCCAGAAACGGTTCGCGGCTTTCGCCGCCGTGCTGGTCATGCGCCCGTGTGTGCTGGTCATGGATGAACCGACATCCGATCTCGATCCCCGCAACAGGAAGAAGCTTGCCTCCCTGGTCAACTCGCTTGCATCGACCAGAATCACGGTATCCCACGATCTCGATTTTATCTGGGACACCTGCAGCAGGGTGTTCATCATGAACAGCGGCCGGATCAGCGCACAGGGAGAGGCAAGAGCCCTCCTCTCCAATCGCGAACTGCTCGAGGAAAACGCACTTGAACTTCCTCTCCGGCTGCAGCGGTGAAACCGGAAGAGACGGCATGATCAGGAGCGGGTTTTCACCCTTCCTGCAAGCTTTTCCGACATGGCAGGGTCCGAGAGCCTGACGGTTACTTCAGGTACATCATGCGCGGTATCGACATGAAAAACCGTCACATCGAAACGGTCATCCATTCGGACGATTGCCGCAAGATCGACAATGCGTTCGCTCACACCGAGAAATCCCAGCGGCAGCAGACACTTGACACGGTATGGATTGACGAGAAAAATGCCGTAGGGTTTCACGGAAAGCACCGAACCGGTAAAACGCTCCCCCGGCGACGGGAGGCTGGTGTGCGCATGCTCCTTGCGTGTGCCGCCGGGGCCGGATTCAGACTGACTGATGAGCTGCTCAAGAGCGGAAAGATCGTGAAAATCGAAATCGGAATCACCGTACAGCTCCCTTGAGCTTATCCCTCTGGTTGAATAGACGGAAACGTCTTTTCCCTTCAGCATCAGTGCCCTGAGCAGCGGCATGAAATCACTGTCCCCGCTGAACAGGACAAACCGGTCATACAGATGTTCCGTCAGCATGGCCTCAACGGCAAGTTCAATATCCAGATTGCCCTTCATGACCACTTCCCCGGTTTCCTTGTTGACAATCTTCTTGACGGGCTTCGATACGATCCGGAAACCGTGCGTCAAGAGAACCCGGTTGAATGCGGCCTGCTCTGCGGAAGGAATGTCGGGAAGAGGCACATAATAACGCGCCTGCACCACCTGGTAAAGGCTCGTGAAATAGCGCATCAGACGGGAAAAGTCAATATGCCAGCCCAGATGGCGCTGCGTAAAGAACAGATTGGCGCCATCGATAAAAAGTGCGGCTTTCTGCATGCTCGATTCTATGTTGCACCCTGCCTTCAGGCTTGTTATCTCATGGGAAATGCAAACAGCAAAAAGAACACAGGGAAAGCATTAACCATTTCAAGCTTCCGCTGAAAGCCAAACTCCTCTTAAAAGAAAACTCCAGAGGGCAAGCGTAAAAAAAGAAGCCATGATGCCGACAGCGACCATCATCGAGGCGAGAGAGGGGTTGATGCCATGTTCGGCGGCTATGATGCCGGCCGTGATCATGGGAGGCATCGCAGCCTCGAAAAGCGTTACCCTGACCGGAAGGCCATGCAGGCCGAAAATGCCGGGATAGAGCAGACAAAGCAACAGTGGAGCCCGCAGCAGCTTGAACGAAAGGCCGAGAGCGAGGTTCCGGATGTTACCGGACAGATGCCCTGGATGCAACTGATAACCGACGGAGAGCAGGGCGAGCGGAGCGAGGGTATCCCCCAGCCTTCCGAGCAGGAGACGGAACCATTCCGGATAGTCGAACGGCATCAGGAGAACCGCTGCAGCCATGGCAAGAAAAGGCGGAAACGTAACGATCCTCTGCAGTATCTCCCCTGCCGCAGGTTTCCCGTTCGAGTAGACCCCGGCAGTGACGATGCCGAGTGTCGAAAGTACCATAAAGGAGCCGAGTTGATCGACGAGAATGCCGTGTACCAGTGCCTCCCTTCCGAAGTATGCTTCAATCATGGGCAAACCCACAAAAGAGGTATTTCCGAGGCCCCCGGTAAGAATGAGCGCTCCGACGGTCATTCGGGGAAGGTGCAACAACCTGCCGAGCAGCGGGAAAAAGAGAAGCGCAAACACTCCTGCCGAGAGTTTCAGATCGTGCAGATAGAGCAGGGTAAGCGCGGGCAGGGAGATATGGATAATAAAACCGTTCAGCACCGCAGGGGTTTCCGATGGCAGCCGTTTCAGGCTCTGCAGCAGAACCCCTGCAAGAAAACAGACAAAAAGAAGAACAAGGTTCTGCATGGCATCAATACAGTTCGCTTGAAAAAACCGCTTATCCCGGAATGATTACCTTCACTCACTTCCGGAGAACGAAGCAGCGAGGGAACCTCCTCCTGAACGGCACAAGCGGAGGTTCAAAACGGTTTCGGGCAGGAAAAACAAATCGTATCACCGGCAGACAGGCAGCGCATTGCACTTACGGAAACGGACGGAAAAGAATCTGCGAAGCCGCTCCGGCAACTCTCTGTCCAAGGTAACGGGTAAAGGCCGGCGATTCATTCATACTGGGTATGGTCCGTACCGTACAGGATGACGATGTCATACGGAGCAACTCCTCTGCACGGTGCAGGGTCTCATTGCCGTCCGCAAAATATCCTGCAGCGAAAAGGGCGACATTTGTGGCGCCCGACTTGCGAAGCTGCCCGGCAACCTCCTCGAAAGCAGGTTTCGTCCACTCTCCGCCAACAGCATGATTGAGATAGGCGGTCATAACCCGGCCATAGGGATGCGTTGCATCCTTACCGATCGCTCCGGTCAGTTGTTCGGCAAAATGAGCGGTTTCCTGCCGGCCGGTACGGAAGCGGGGAGGCTCTCCCCGGCTGTTGCTGACAAGCGTACCGTGAAAAAGCAGAAGAAGGATATTGGCATTACTTCGAAGCAGCCCGTGCTCGGCGCTTTCGGCAACAATATGGCCGGTATACAGGTCATACAGCACCGGGTCGTTCCAGAACCGGCTGATCACCTTCACCCGGCTCAGATCGTTCCCCGCGAGATTCTCTGCAAGATAGCCGCAGAGCTGCCCGCAGGTCAGTTCATTATCGGACGGCGACATGGAAACGAGAATACGGGCATCATAGTGCGAGGTTGCATCGATCACGCCCTCTACAGGCGGATCGGAAGCGGAAAAAGCCGCATGCACCTCAAAGGAGACCCCGCTGCTCCGGTAGCATGAGTCAAGATAACGCTGCAGGGACTCCGCCTGCTGACGGGTAATCCGGTTATGGGGCGAGCCGCTTGCGCTTCGACCGATCTTTTTCCGCACGGAAGAGAGGAGGGAAATGCCTGCCCGGAGAATGGAAGGAAGCGCCATGACTGTCGAGGCATGTTGCAGCGTTCTGTAACTCACCCGGTAATTTTCACGAAACCCGGTACTTTCCGCCTCTCCGTGGGCGGCAAGAATAACCGCTATTTTTTTCTGCTTCTGCATGAGGCGCCGGCCTGCTTCATGGCTTGTTGTTTTTTACGGCAATCCTTGCGTCCATACCCTCGCGGAACCTTTCTTCGGGCACAGGAACAACCTTGTCACCTTTTCTCAGGCCATCGATGACCTCAACATAAGCAAGATCGCCCGCCCCGGTTTTCAGGGACTGCTTCCTGAGTTTTCCATTCTCGATTTTCCAGACATAACTGACATGATCCTCCTCGAAAACCGAGCTTTTTCTGACCAGCAGGGAATTCGGCTTGACATTGTAGATGATATTGGCCGTAGCCGTCATTCCTGCCTGTATGCCTTTTACCGGAGCGTAAAACCGCAGATACACTTTCGAGGTTTTCGTAACGGTATCGGTTTGCGGCACAATACGTGAAACAACGGCATCAAGACGTTTGTCCGGCAATGCATCAAGGACGATGGCGGCTTTCTGGCCCGAACGGATTCGGGGAACATCGAGTTCATCCACCTCGACACTGACAACATAATCTGTGGTATCGATAACCCTCGCAACAAGGGTGTTTGCCGTTACATAATCACCGGTCTTGACCCCCTGAAAAGCAAGAATGCCGGTGAATGGCGCTGTAACGGCAAGTTTTTTCAGGTCATCCTCCCTGATTTTCAGTTGCAGCCTTTTCTGCTCGAGCAACTCATCCGCCTGGCGCATGTTCTTCAGGGCATCATCGAGGTCCTGACGGGATACCGCCCCTTCCCCGAAAAGATTGCGAATCCTTGTGTATTTCAGTTTTCTTTCTCCGCTCATGGCAAGTTGCTCCGCGTAGGCTGACCGTGCCTCTCGCACGGCGAGATCGGGCTGAACCGCATCGAATGCAATGATCGTCTGACCGGCAACAACACGCTCCCCTTCAAGAGCCCCCACGCTCTTTACCGTTCCTGAAAACTCCGCGCTGAGGTTTGCAACGGCATCTGCCTCCACAAATCCGGTTGCGTAGACCGCCTGCACCAGTTCGGCATGGGTCACCTCAACGGCGTCCACCTCCACGGTATTGCCCCGGGTTATGAGGTAGATAACGGTAACGACAAAAACAAGGGAAAGAGCGATGGTATACTTCGGGAGGACTTTCTGTAAGGTCTGCATATCGATCAGGTTATTGATTCAGCTTTTGGAAGTTACATGTTTTGAACTTTTTCTCTATTGCGACCTTGGTTTTTCCATTATTTTATGAATCTTTGAAAACTGATTTGCCCGGCAGTTTTCTGCCGCGTGCTCTCTTGCAAAAAAACACTTAATCCAACGAGCCGATGAGCGAGAATCAAGACCTGCAGAAAGGCTTTCTTGAAACAGTCAAGTTCGATGAAAAAGGGCTGGTACCGGCAATCGTGCAGGATCATGAAACAGGCAAAGTGCTGATGATGGCCTGGATGAACCGCGAAAGCCTTGCAATGACCCTTGAAAGGAAAAAAGCCTGCTACTGGAGCCGGAGCCGTCAGAAACTGTGGCTCAAGGGAGAGTCGTCAGGAAACATGCAGGAGGTTCACGACATCCTCATCGACTGCGACGGTGACACGCTCCTGCTCAAGGTTTCCCAGAGAGGCGGGGCTTGCCATGTCGGCTATCACTCCTGCTTTTACAGAAAAGCCAAAGAGGATCTGTCAATGGAGATCTGCGACACGCTCATGTTCGACCCTGAAGAAGTTTACGGCAAAAAAAGCTGACCGAGTATTGCGATGAGCCAACCCATAGAAACCGCAAAATTACTGAACAGGACAAAGTCCCGTACTTCCATCCGCTCCATGTTCGACGAGGTTGCGCCAACCTACGATTTTCTCAACCACCTGCTGAGCCTCGGTATCGATAATTTCTGGCGGGCGACTGCAACGGCAAAGGCAAAAAAGCTGCTTGCCGGTACACCATCCCTCCACATTCTCGATGTTGCTACAGGCACCGGAGACCTGGCCGCTTCGATGGCAAAGATTCCCGGCGCAAGAGTCACCGCGCTGGATCTCTCACCCGAAATGCTCGGCATTGCAAGAAAGAAATATCCCGGTATAACGTTTCTTGAAGGTTATGCAGAAAAACTCCCTTTCGATACCGCAAGTTTCGATACCGTCAGCGCGGGGTTCGGCGTCAGGAATTTCGAGAACCTCGAACAGGGCATGCGCGAATTCCACAGGGTGCTCAAACCGGGAGGGCACGCTTTCATCATCGAACCGATGATTCCCCGCAATCCGGTCATCAAGAGTCTTTATCTGGTTTACTTCAAAAAGGTGCTCCCGAAAATCGCAGCCTTTTTCAGCAAGTCGACCTTCGCTTACGACTACCTGCCGCACTCGGTTGAGCAGTTTCCACAGACCGAAGACTTCACGGCCATCCTGAAAGAAAGCGGCTTCCGCACCGCGGAGTATTTTCCGATGACTTTCGAAACATCGATCCTTTACGTGGCAATGAAGTGAAATGCCCGACGCCCGGCATGGACTCATACTGACCATCGCTCACGGATAAACGGAATGCGTTTCAGCAAAGGTACGGAAAGCATGAAAAGCACCATGCCCGCACCATCCGCAGCAAGATCGGCAAACGAACTTTTCCGGTAGGGAAGAAACAACTGGACGATTTCTATGGCACTGCCGTAACTCATGAGAACCATGATCTTCACGGCATTGAACGCTGATTTCGGAAAGGCGAAATCAACGAGCAGCGAGAGAAAATAAAACGCGAACACATGCAGGATCTTGTCTGACAGCTGCCAGGGAATAACCGATACAGAAGAAGGGTTCAGGGCGAGCGTACTGATGATCATGACCGAAGCAACCAGCAGCACCTTCCCCTCAAGAGCAAGCGTTCCTTTGATATTCTTCACGGCGGCAAATTTTGCATTTTTCACGCTTTATGCTGCAACTCCACCCTGTATTTTGAAAAATTATTGCAGGCGTGCCCGTCCTTCAGACGATCCTCATGGATTTTTCTGATCAGCTGGACAACCTGTTCAGGTTCCATGACATGAAAAATCATATGCATGTCCTTGCTGCCGAAGAGACCTCTCGGCAGCACCTCCGTCTCAAGCCAGAGCAGGAGGTTCGTCCAGATTGCCCCGTACAGGATAATCGGTGTTTCGCAGATGTGCTCGACCTGCACCAGTTGCCAGGCGTAAAAAAGTTCAAGCATGGTGCCGATACCGCCGGGAGCGACGACAACCGCATCGGAAAGCGACATGAAGGTATCGAGACGGCTGCTGAAACGTGAAAACTCCTGTTTGATGTCCAGATAGGTGTTCGCCTCCTGCTCCCTGGGCAGCCTGATGTTCAGGCCTATTGAACGGGAACCCGACTGTGCGGCTTTAGAACCCGCATTTGCCGCCTGCATAAGACCAGGACCACCTCCGGTGACAATGTCGAAACCAGCTTCGGCAAGCCCCCTGGCAATCCGGAACACATCCTGATAATCCATATCTCCTTCCCGGATTCTTGCGGATCCGAAAATGGCAACTCTGTAATGAAGGTCCATAGAACCGGTACTGACGTTTGATAAAACTGAAAGAAGCAGGTGATCCGAAAACCGGATATCCTTTCAGAAAGGTGAAATATACGATTCTGAATGCGCTGTTTTGCATTAAGGTTTCACAGGAATCCCTTTCCGGTAGTCATCCACGGATGCCTGCAGTTCCCTGATCAGCCGCATCCCTTTCTCCGATGCAAACAGATGGCCAAACCGTTCCTGTTTTTCAGGTACTCTTCGACCGGAACTCTTGTCCGGGGAATCATGGTATGGACAATGTGCCCATCGACATACTCCTTAAGCGGCCATATGCCGGTCCGGACGGCAAGATTGCCGATCATGACGCTTTGCGCAGGTTCAAAACCCCAGCCCGTCGGACACGGAGAGAGAGAGAGAGCAAGAAGCATTCTCGGGCCACGCAGTGACCTGAGTTTTTCAATCTTTCTGGCAAGATCGAGAGGTTCCGATGCGCTGACCGTCGCTGCATATGGAGGATGATGGGCAGTCCAGAGGGAAAAAAGATCTTTTTTGCCGCGGTCGATGGCTCCGGACGTTGCGGAAAGACCCATACCGTAAGCCGCGCCGTCACCCGTCAGCACGACGACCTGGAGGTTTTCCTCACGACGCAGACAATCCGATTCAAGCAGGATATCAAGACCGTCGCGTACGCCCTGGGCACCTGCCGGAACGGAAGCCATTGCGGTATAGAGCCACGATCCTTCAAGAACGGAAGGAGCAAGAAACCCGAGTTCCTCTCTTACCGCACGTGCAAGTGTGCTTTTCGGTATGGCGCCGCAAAGCCTCGCGGCGAGAGCCGCACAACAGATACCCGCCACTCTCTGCCCGGCATACCCCCTGATGGCCTCAGGTCTGGGGATACTGACTATTTGCGAATCGAGATTGAGGCGGCGGCGCCACGTTCCCTCTGGTACTTCGCTCAGAATCGCCATGACCGTATCACCCGTGACGCCTCCAAGAACGTCAGCTTCGGGAAGACCGGCAAGCGTATCGTCGGCAACAACCACAAGAGAGGGACGACGTACCACTCCACGCTCAAGAATGAGGGTCCGAGAAGCCCGGACAGAGGCGAAAATCGGTGCACCGCGACGTTCAGCGCCATAGCGGGGTGCATCCTGCACCTCGAAACCTTCCATGAAAAAAGCCGTACCGAGGATGCGCCCGGCGGTTTTCATGCCCTGACCGCCCCGACCATGAAACCTGATCCTGTATATCGAAGCTGCATTTTCCTGTTCAGAGAAAACCGGGAGCCGAGGAAAACAGGGAATACCTGCGCAATCCCATGGCGGTTCTGATACGTCCGAGAGCAAGCTGCATTGCCGCTTCACGAGGTGCGAGGTTCCTCCGGAAAGCATCGCCGAGAACCTGACGGGTATTCTCCCTGATCTTTTCCCCGAGCACCCTCATGGCCTGCTCTTCGGAAGCTCCGTGATATTCCATCGCAGCACAGATCACCCCCCCTGCATTGGCAATGAAATCCGGGATGGAAAGAACTCCTTTGCGATGCAGTTCGGCTTCGGCCCCCGGCGTCACGGGAATGTTCGCGCCCTGAACCACCATTTTCGTCCTGAGCCTTCCGACATTGCCCTCATTGATCACGTCCGGCCTCGCGGCCGGAATCCAGATATCACACTCCACGTCGATCAGGTCTTCACGCCCGACCGGTATGCCACCCGGGAATTCGGCTACACTCCGCCCTTCGTCCTTCAATACCATGAGTGACTGAACATCGAGACCATCGGCATTCATGACAGCGCCCCTCGAATCGGATACCGCAACCAGCACCGCTCCCTGTGCGGCAAGCAGGCGTGCGGCATGCTTGCCTACCGCACCGAATCCCTGGACAACGAAGCGGGAGCCCTTCAGGGAAAAACTGCTGAATTCCAGGGCAGCTTCGAGGGCATGGAAAAGCCCGGCCCCGGTCGCCCCGATCTCGTCGAGCGGAATACCGCCGAGATCACGCGGCAACGCCACAGCCCGGCCGATTTCATCCTTCACCCAGGCCATGCAGGTTTCGTCAGTGCCCATGTCGGGACCGAAAATATACTCGTCGATATTGCGCAGGGACTTCGCCAGGGCCCTGACAAGCACCTCCTTCCGGGATGCCGGCATGGCCGGATCTGCGGCAATCACCGATTTTCCTCCTCCATGAGGCAGGCCTGCCGCCGCATTCTTAAGCGTCATGGCTCTTGCAAGACGCATGCACTCGCCGACCGAAACATCGGGTGCGATCCGCAACCCCCCGATCGAGGGGCCTCTTGCAACATTATCGACAACAAGAATACCCTTCAGACCGACAGACGGCTCATACACATATGGATTACCTTGGAAGGCCCCATATCGTCAACGAGACTGAAAATATCCGGCATAAGCATCCTGTTGTTTTCGCGGTTTCCGGCTGAAAAAGGGTGATGAGCGCTGCAGATGATGAAGAGCATGAAGATTCAAGCCGCATCGCTGTGGCGATCAGCCCTGTATTGAACCTGACCGGTTCTTTAACATATACCCGTTCAGAAGGCTTAAAGGTGCCGCAGCAGCGGAGGAAAGCACAAGTTGCCTGAAGGGGGGTTACTGGAGCATCGCTCTGAACCCGTTTTCATCAATAACTTTCACGCCGAGTTTCCCGGCCTTCTCAAGCTTGCTGCCGGCATCCTTTCCGGTAACGACGACTGATGTTTTCCGGCTTACCGAGTTCGTCACCTTGCCGCCTCTTGCCCTGACCATTTCCGAGGCCTCATCACGGGTATACCAAACAAGCTCTCCGGTAAAGACGACCGTCATACCCGCAAAATTCCTGTTGATCAGGACTTGCTGTTCTGCCACCCGAAACGGCAAGCCGGCCTCCTGCAACTTCCGTAACAGCTCCTGATTGGATGGAATGGCAAAAAAAGAGAGGATACTCCGGGCTACTACCGAACCAATATCCGGCACGGATGCAAGCTCCTCCACACTTGCCGTGCGGAGATCATCGAACACAGGATATGCCCTGGCCAACTCCCTTGCCGTGGCTGCACCGACGTGGCGGATGCCGAGGGCGTAGAGCAGGCGTTCGTAGCTCCGTTTGCGACTCTCATCGAGTGCATGGAGAAGATTCAATGCGGATTTTTCCCCCATGCGTTCAAGCTGTGCAACCTGATGCAGCTCGATCGAATAAAGATCGCCTGCATCCCTGACCAGACCGCTGACCACAAGCTGGTCGACCAGCGCACTGCCGAGCGACCGTATATCCATGGCATTGCGGGAAGCGAAATGCAGAATCCTGCCCCGTATCTGTGCCGGGCACCTCTCTTCGTTAGGACAGTACCAGCTTACCTCGCCTTCCGGTTTTACGAGTTGCGTACCGCATGAAGGACAACCTGAAGGCACCGGTATGGGCTCGCTGAAGAGGGTTCGCTTTTCAGGCAGGGCGCGGATTATTTTCGGAATCACCTCACCGGACTTCTCGATCACGACACGGTCATGTACCTGTACGCCGAGCCGCTTGATCTCGTCGAAATTGTGAAGGGTGGAACGCGAAACGGTGGAACCGGCCAATCTTACCGGCTCGAGTTCCGCAACTGGAGTGATGGTACCGAGCCTTCCCACCTGAAACACCACGCCAAGCAGTACGGTTTCAGCCTGCTGAGCCGGATACTTGTATGCGATGGCCCATCGGGGACTTTTCGAGGTGGCTCCGATACGGTCCCACAGATGCACGGCATTGAGCTTCAGCACCACGCCATCGGTCTCGTAAGGAAGCTCCCATCGTTTTTCAGCCCAAAAGCTGATGAAATGATTAATCTCGGAGAGATTCGTGCAAGGAGCAAAATTGTTACCTTTTTTGCCCGTATAAAACCCGAGTTCTCCGAGCAACCTGAGTCGATCATATTGAGTTACTTCTTCATTGTCAAGTCCTTTGAGGAAATAGGCAACAAAGGTCATCCGGCGACGGGCCACCTCTGAGGAGTCCTGCAATTTGAGGCTCCCTGCCGTAGCGTTGCGGGGGTTTGCGAAACGATCCTCCTCCGGACGCCCCTCGTTCAACCGTTCGAAATCGTCCTTCCGCATGAAAACCTCGCCCCTGATCTCAAGTTCCCTCTTGCTGCCCGGTAGGGATTTTGACCATAACAAATTGAGGCGCAGTGGAATAGTCGGAATAGTCCTGAGATTAACCGTAATATCATCACCCTGATAGCCATCACCTCTTGTAGCGCCCCGAATTAAAAGGCCATCACGATAAAGAAGACTGATAGCAACACCATCGTATTTTTGCTCGGCTACGATATCCCGCTCCTTTACCCCTTCATCGTCCAGCAGCTTGCCGAGACGAGTGTAGAAATCGGCGACCTCTTCAAGCGAGTAGGTGTTGGAAAGGCTGAGCATGGGTTCACGGTGGACGACCGTCGGAAACTCTCTGGTGATCTGGCCACCGACGCGCTGGGAGGGACTATTGGGTGTCAACAAATCAGGAAACTCGCGTTCCAGCGAGATCAGCCGCTCGAGCAACCTGTCGAAGTCGTAATCGGATATTTCGGGTGCTGCCCGAACATAATACAGAAAGTTATGGCGCTCGATCTCCGTGCGAAGCCTCTCGATCTCGACGGCGGCTTTTTCTCTTTCCATCTTCCGCTCTCCAGTCATTTCGTCGATGAGAATGCCCATCCGGCAAGGTTCTTAAGAAAACCCGCAGAACCCTGCACACCGAGTTTCTGCCAGGTTGCCAGGATGATTTTCGGATAGCGTACGGCAACACGCAGCATCACCGTCACCAGTTCGTCGAGCCTCAGTTCGTCACGGAACATCGCTTCACGGTAACGCGGGGGAAGCTGGTCGAGCACGATCATCACCTCGTTCATCATCTCGTTGACGAAATTGGGTTCATCGGTTCCGGGATTGAAGCACATGTACTTCATGAGGTTGGCCATCGATGCGACATTCGGCTCGTAGGCACTCACTCCGGCAAGATTTTCTTTTCCAAGAGAATCCTCCCGCAATGCCCTGTCAAGCCCCTCCGTCAGCCGCTGCATGTTTCGCACCATCGAACCGAAACCGCAGAACGTAAGCGGAGAGGCAAGCGAGGCGGAATCACCGAGCAGGATGATGTGGTCGTCGGCGATCACCCGTGTCCGGTTGAAGCCGTCATGAAAATAAGCCGGTATGATGCCGTACACCGGACGATGGATAACGAACTGTTTTCCGGGACGCTTGTACTCCGGGAGCGTGCGAAAGTAGGTTTCGAAAAGACCGAGCAGGGTCTTGTCGTTGGGTGAATCGACTTCGTCATAAAAAAACAGGTAGGTGATGTACTGCTCCCCCTCGGCGGGAAATCCTTCCCAGATCAGCTGGCGCCCCTTGCCTTCAGAAATTTCGGCAGGACCGATGCTGGCAAGAATCTCGCCGGTATCGAAATCCGCATTCTCGAAACCGCTGGCGAGTGTTCCCACGGTCGGGCAGACATGGGTCTGCGGACGCCCCTCGTTGAGCTGCCTGGCAACCGGAGAGAGAACGCCCATCACATCGACCAGCACTTTGGCTTTGTAGTATAACCGTTTGCCGGCCCTGTCTTCGACCTCGACCACGACGTGACCGGGAAAGCGGTAACAGCAGAGAAAGGTTGTCCCGTCAAGCACACTGTTTCGAACACCCGAAAGAACCTTCTCTTTCGAGATGCCGAGCAACCGGTCGGCATCAACGGCGCAGTCGAGCACATTCTGCATAGAGAGCCGCTTCTGGTTTCCATCGGGCAGGTAAAACTCCACCCATCCGGTTTTGTAGCTCCGGACAATCACTGAATCAAGCTCCGCAGCCGTGTATACACCGGTTTCGGCAAGCCGCTGCAATTCGTTGCGCGAAATGTTCCAGTCCCTTGTAGAACGTGCCGAGATATACCTGTCGAACACCAGAACAGAGCGGCCATACCGTTTGGCCATCACCGCGGCATGCAGGAAGCTCAGGGTTCCTCCGGCATAGACAAGATCGAACTCACCGCTCACCACCGCATCTGCCGGCAATTCACCTCCCGGTTTGATGACCGCAGGCGTGCCCTGCAGGGGTGTCTCCCAATAGCTGTCGAGATCCATGATACGCTGCAGATGGTGCTCGCCGTCTGCAAGAACACTGAAAGCCCTGAAGACATGCGGATGGGAATTCGCTATACGATCGAACAGTGAAGAGGGCATGGCGGAATGGTTTGATTACTGGCGCATTACAGGGGAAAGTCCCGGGCTCTTCAGCATGCTGTCGCTCTCGATCATACCGTCAACCAGATGAATTCTGCGCCCTGCCCTGGATGCAAACTCCTCATCGTGAGTTACCACGATCACGGTCTGGTTCAGTTCCCTGTTGAGCCTGTCGAAAAGTTCATAGACGTTCCGTGCGGATTTCGAATCGAGATTTCCCGTCGGTTCGTCACCAAGCAGCACCTTCGGATCGTTTGCCAGAGCGCGGGCAATGGCTACCCGCTGCTGCTGCCCGCCGGAAAGCTGACTGGGCTTGTTGGTATACTTGTTTTCAAGACCAACCGTATCGAGCAGTTTTCTTGCCCGGTCCCGGATCTCCTGTTTGCTGAACCGCCCGCTGATCATCATGGGCATACTGACATTCTCGACGGCGTTGAACTCCGGCAACAGAAAATGAAACTGGTAGATAAATCCGATTTTTTCATTACGGATACGGGTCATCTCGGTTTCGTTCTTTTCGGTGATCTCGTCACCGTCGAGCCAGACCTTGCCGTAGGTCGGCTTGTCGAGTCCCCCCATGATATAGAGCAGAGTCGATTTACCCGACCCGGAAGGACCTGTAATGGCTACGAATTCCCCTGCCATGATCTCCATCGAAAGATTCGGAATAATGGTCTGGCGAACATCGCGCGACAGTTCGAGTTCCCTTCGGATATTTTCAAGTCTGAGGATTTCCGTAGGCATCAGCGGAACATTCAATTAAACATTTCCTGCATGATCACTGTTTCCGGTTGCCTGTAAGTATAACAAAAAAACCACTGAAACAACGGACTCTAAAACTCGGGGGAAGTTACGGATCGAGCAGGGTTCTCCTGTCAGCAGGAATGGCTGGGTACTCACCTGCCCAGTCCGGACCGTCAGAAAGAACATCACCGGAATGCTCCGGAATCCAGGTCGTCATGTTCCGGATTCACCACCGAAAAACTTTTCCCTGAACCAGAGCGCCACATTCACCAGACCGATCAGCGCAGGAACCTCCACAAGCGGACCGATCACCGCGGCGAACGCCTCTCCCGAATCGATGCCGAACACCGCCACGGCCACGGCGATTGCGAGCTCGAAGTTGTTGCTCGCGGCCGTAAAGGAGAGCGTGGCTGTTTTGGAGTAATCCGCTCCGACCTTCCGCCCCATCCAGAAAGAAACAAGGAACATGATGATGAAGTAGCCGAGCAAAGGGATGGCAATGCGAACGACATCCATGGGAATTTTCACGATATACTCACCTTTGAGCGAGAACATCACCACGATGGTGAAAAGCAGCGCAATGAGCGTAAGAGGACTGACGCGCGGCACGAAGACGGTTTCGTACCACTCCCTGCCTTTGAGGCGGAGCATGACGAACCGGGTAAGAAAACCCGCTATGAAGGGAATGCCGAGATAGATGAAGACCGACGAGGCGATTTCGGCGATGGTGATATCGACCCTGAAGGATGAGAGGCCGAGCCAGCCGGGCAGCACCGTGAGGAAGACCCATGCGTAGACGGAGAAGAACAGCACCTGGAAAACCGAATTGAAGGCGACGAGACCTGCTGCGTACTCCGTATCGCCTTTTGCCAGTTCGTTCCAGACGATCACCATGGCGATGCAGCGCGCCAGGCCGATCATGATGAGCCCGGCCATGTAGTGCGGCATATCGGAAAGAAAGAGCACGGCAAGCACGAACATGAGCACCGGCCCGATCACCCAGTTCTGCAGGAGCGAAAGTCCGAGCACTCTGGTGTTGCGGAAAACGTCGCCAAGCTCCTCGTACTTCACCTTGGCCAGGGGCGGATACATCATCACGATGAGCCCTATGGCGATGGGAATATTGGTGGTGCCAGACTGAAAGGTGTTCCAGAACGCCGCCGTACCGGGAACAAGATAGCCCGAAAGTACGCCGATACCCATAGCGAGAAAGATCCACAGCGTGAGGTAACGATCGAGAAAGGAGAGCTGTTTCGTTGACATGCCCATGGCGCTATCTTCCTGCCTGCATTTCGTTAGAGAAGCTTCTGAACCCTTCGCGGATTTCGTCGCGAACCCGCCTGAACACGGCAAGCACCTCTTCGCGGCTCCCTTCGGCTTCCGCAGGATCGTCAAACCCGATGTGTACCCGGTGCTTGACCTCACCCGTAAAGACGGGGCAGGACTCCTTTGCCCCATCGCAGACCGTCACGACCCGGTCGAAGGCCATGGAAGTGAATTCCTCGACGCTTTCCGGACGTTTCGCGCTGATATCGATCCACTCTTCGCGCATCACTGCCACAGCAAGCGGATGCACGGCTTCAGCAGGGTTCGTGCCGGCCGAAAAAACCTCGAGTTCCGGATCGAACGAACGCAGGAACCCTTCGGCCATCTGGCTCCGGCAGGAGTTCCCGGTACAGAGAATAAGCACGGACTGTTTCATGAATTCAGTATTGAGTATTGTAGGGCACCTCTATAAAGTGTGATGAGCGATCAAAGTGCAAGGCGGACGGAGCGGAGAAACCGGAGTGTACACGTAGTACATGAGGATTTCGAGCACCGACCAACGCAGCAATTTGGGTGCGCAATAACTTTATAGAGGCGCCCTGTATTCATAAGGTTGGAAAGACTGTATTGAAGACGAATCCCACCAGCATGATGCCGAGGGCCACCACACCGGCGAACACCGCGATAAGCTGCGGCTTGAGCACCTTGCGCAGGATGATCATTTCGGGAGCGGAGAGCGCGATCACGCTCATCATGAAGGCCATGACCGTACCGAGCGCGGCGCCCTTTCCGAGCAGCGCCTGCACCACGGGAAGGATACCTGCGGCATTGGAATACATCGGTACTCCGAGCAGTACCGCTGCGGGCACCGACCACCAGGCCTCCGCACCCATCACCGAAGCCATGAAGTTCTCCGGCACATAGCCGTGAATACCGGCGCCGAGACCGACGCCAAGCACAATATAGAGCCAGACCTTGCCCACGATCTCGCGCACATGCGTTACGCCATTCTGCAGGCGACTTTTCCAGCTCATGGCTTCGTCCGTTTCAATGGCACCGCAGCTGCAGTTCTGCTGCAGCTGCTGCACCCACTCCTCGATCCAGCGCTCCATACCGAGCCGGCCTATCGTCATGCCGGCGACTATCGCCACGAGCAGCCCCATCGCCATGTAAAGCAGGGCGACTTTCCAGCCGAACATGCCGAAAAGCAGCGCAAGCGCCACCTCGTTGACCATTGGAGCCGAGATCAGGAAGGAGAAGGTGACGCCGAGCGGCACGCCGGCCTGCAGGAACCCGATGAAGAGCGGCACTGCCGAACAGGAACAGAAGGGCGTCACGATGCCGAGCGAGGCAGCAAGCACGTTACCCGCACCGAGACGCCTTCCCGACAGGATTGCCCGCGTCCGCTCCGCGGAGACGAAGGTGTGGATGACCCCCATCACGAAGACCACGCCGGCCAGCAGCAGCAGCACCTTGGGAACCTCATAGATGAAGAAGTGCAGCGCCTCGCCGAAACGGGTCGCCCGACTGATGCCCGCCGTTCCGAGCAGGAAATCCGCTGCGGGTTCGAGGTTGCCGTAGACCAGCAGCCAGAGAAACCCCGTCAAGGCAACCGTAGCGAAAAGCTTCAGCGTTACCAGAGCGGCTGCCGGTTGTCGATTTGTGCTCATGGCGCTCATACCGTACGTTCCGGATCAGTTTCGGCACTTCAACCTAACAGCAACTGCTTCCGTTTCCTCCGCCGCCGCAGCACCCTCCCTTTTTTGCCGGACCCGCAAGCAGTTCCTTCAGCTCGGAGGCCGACGGGACGCGGCCTTTACAGCGCACCTCGCCGTCAACGACAAGCGCGGGAGTCGAAAGCACATTGTAGGCCATGATCTTCTGCATATCCTCCACCTTTTCCACCTCCGCTTCGATGCTTTCCGAAGCGATGACCGCGTTGACGGCATCGGCGAGCTGATTGCATTTCGCACAACCCGTACCGAGAATTTTTACCTGCTTCATGATTTTTCTTCCCTTTTATCTGTTTATCGCAAATGAACGATTATTATAAAAAAGCAATGACCTGCCGCATGCGCTCAGCAATGACAAACCCCGCTGCGACCCCGCTCGAAAAATGCCCCGAAAAGCCGCTGTGCACGATCCCAGTTCTGCCGGTTGATACAGTACTTGACTTTCGGGGGATCGATCTCACCCTGAATCATCCCGGCTTCGAGGAGCGCCTTCAGATGCTGGGAAATTGTTGATTGAGCCATCGGAATCACTTCCGTCAGCTCTCCGGTAAAACAGCAGGTTTCTCCGGCAAGCAGCCCGAGTATTTTAATCCTGACAGGATGGCTGAGCGCCTTGGCTATTCCGGAAAGAGCCAGCTCATCTTCAGTATAGGTCACATCCGATAACGTTCGCTGCATCAGGATCCCATTTTTTAGTTCATCGCAAATATACGATAAGCAAAACAAAACAACAACTGTTTTTACTATCGATTTGAATTCTTTAGGGAACAGTGCAACTGGACCGGGACATGTGAAGAAAAGTCGCCGGTATATTACCGTAATGTTTTCCGTATTCCGAAAAGCATGAGCAGCCCATTGGATTGCTATTTTTCATAACAGTTCAGGATAAGTGATGATGACTTGACATATAATATGTTATCCCAGCCTTTCATTAATACTATAAGGGTATCTCGAAAAAGTGTCGTGAGCGCCTGGAGAGCAAGGCGGACGGAGCGGAGAAACCGGAGTGTACACGGAGTACATGAGGATTTCGAGCACCGACCAACGCAGCAATCCGGGTGCGGAATAACTTTTTCGAGGTGCCCATAAATCATTTTCATATAACAACGTATACAGTAGAGAAACTCTTCGAGGAAACAGGCCGTGAGCGGCATCCTGCTGTTGATCTGGTTCGTTGTGCGGCCAAGGCTGCATGGGCGACTGAGCGGGCTGAAGCGGAGGCTCAGGCCTCAGTTGCCACCGAGCGGCAGCAGGATGCAGTCAGGAGGCTGGAAACGGTTCTCGCCGAGCTGGAGAGTGTGAAGCAGGAGAGCAGGACGGCACTGGATAAAGCGCAGCAGGAAACCGCAGAAGCGCGTGAGCATGCTGCAGGCCTTGCCGGTCAGCAGAGGCAGTTACGGCCCAGAACCGGGAGCTGATGGCGGCGTTGAAGCGGTGAAAACATAGATAAAAAAGTTGCCCGTATTCTTGAAAATACTCTTTTAAATATTGCTTTGGCATATGTCGGATTCGGAAGATGATGTTGCAGAGAGTTGATAATTGGAACAGCTTTGCTGGGCTGCAAGTACGGCATTGCTATTCTCGATGTTGGAGGGCTGAAATCGACTTCAAGCGTTAAGAAATAGCGCAAAGTATTCTTATAATTACGATTACCCTACTTATTCTATTGGAAAAGCCACACATTCTGTGCATCGTAAAGGGGATGGAAACTCCGGTTTAAGAAAAGAGAAGATTCTGCTTCATGAAATCAAAGAATGGCATCAATAGAACTTCGACAGTACTGGATATCGGAAGCCTTTCAAGTCATTTGTGGGAAGCTGCCAATATCCTTCGAGGGCCTGTCGATGCCGCAGATTTCAAGACTTACATCTTCCCGTTACTCTTTTTCAAGCGACTCTCCGATGTTTATGACGAGGAGTTTGCTGCCGCTTTTGACGAGTCCGCTGGTGATGTGGAATTTGCCCGGTTTCCCGAGAACCATCGTTTTCAGATTCCGGATGGCTGTCATTGGGAGGAAGTTCGGGAACGGAGCGCTAATATCGGCCATGCTCTTCAGAAGGCCATGCGTTGCATCGAGCAGGCCAACCCCGACTCGCTTCATGGTATTTTTGGAGATGCCCGGTGGACAAACAAGGAGCGTCTCTCCGACACACTGCTTAAAGACCTGATTGAACATTTCTCTTCGCTTGATCTTGGCAATGAGCACTGCAAGGCGGACATCCTTGGCCAGGCTTATGAATACCTGATCAAGAAATTTGCCGATCTGACCAACAAGAAAGCAGGTGAGTTCTACACCCCACGTTCTGTAGTTACGCTGATGGTTCGCATCCTTGCGCCGCAAACCGGTGAGACAATCTATGACCCGGCCTGTGGAACGGGAGGCATGCTTCTCGAAGCCCTTCATTACGTCAAAGAGCATGGTGGCGATCAGAATCTCATGTTGGGGAAACTCTTCGGGCAGGAGAAGAATCTGACAACCTCTTCTATCGCCCGCATGAACCTCTTTTTGCATGGCGCAGAGGATTTTCATATCGAGCGTGGGGATACCTTGCGCTCTCCCTCCTTCTATTCGGGTGACAACCTTGCGGCTTTCGACTGCGTTATCGCCAATCCTCCGTTTTCCCTTGAAAAATGGGGAGAAGATGTCTGGCTCAATGATCCTTATGGGCGGAATTTTGCGGGTCTGCCACCGGCCAAATCGGGTGACTATGCCTGGGGGCAGCACATGGTCAGTTCTATGGCATTCAGAACAGGACGTATGGCCGTTGTGCTTCCTCATGGCGTTTTGTTCCGGATGTCAAAGGAAGGCGAAATCCGTCGCAAGCTTCTCGAAATGGATATTCTCGAAGCGGTGATAGGTCTCGGGCAAAACATATTCTATGGCACAGGTCTCGCCCCTTGCTTGCTTGTTTTTCGTGATATCAAACCGACAGAGCATCGTAAGAAGGTGCTGTTTATTGACGCATCGAAGGAGTTCAAGACCGGTCGTGCCCAGAATGAACTCTTGCCTGAGCATGTCGAGCGCATCCATCGTTGGTACCAAGAGTATCGGGATGTCGAAGGCGTTTGCCGGGTGGTTACGCTCGATGAAATCCGGGAAAACGATTTCAATCTGAACATCCCTCGATACGTGGAACCGGTGATCGAGGAAGAGTCAATGACTGTAGATGAAGCAGTCGAGAACCTCAAGCAGTCACTACAGGCCGCTTATGCGGCTGAAGACCGGTTGAAGGAGCTGCTGATAAGGGAGGGTTTGCTGTCATGAGAATAAAGGTCTTTATCAGCTCTGTTCAGAAAGAACTCGGAGATGAGCGGCTTGCGTTGCAGATTCTTCTTTCTACTGATCCGTTTCTTTCCCTGCATTGTGTTCCGGTTTTATTCGAAGACGAGCCAACGACACTATATCCTGACCCACAGGCTTACCTTGCGTTACTGAAAACCTGTCATGTGTATGTGGGAGTTGTGTGGAAAGAGTACGGCAGGTTGATCGATGGGCTCTCTGCAACTCACCATGAATACCGTCTCTCCAGAACACTGCCGTTACCAGCACTTGTTGCAATCAAAGGTCCCAATGATCTTGCCCGATCGCCGGAAACCAACGCATTCATAGAAGAAATCAAAAGGGACGGCCATACCTACGAGCGATTTGAAAGCACGGAAGAACTGCAGGAAAAAGTCCGGAAACGACTGGTTCGTTACATCAAGGACTCCTACGACATAGAGCCTACAAGCGATCAGAATACATCAGCCCATAAAACAATTCATATCGCATCTCTGTTTGAGCGTCAACGCCTTGAGGTACTTCCCTGGAGCGGCATTGATACCTCTATTGCTGTTCGTATGGTTGCAAGTTCGGAAAACCTTCCTGCCGGGAGCATAAACAGTGATGAGGTGATGCATGCGCTCTGGGAACGAGGTTACTTGTGGAAAGATGAGGACAAGCGATTTTTCGCGACAGCAGCCGGAATCATGCTTCTTGCGCCTGATCCTTCAAAGTATTTCGCCCATGCCCGCATTCAGGTAGCCGCATACGCTGGGAGTGTTCGTACAGCCACCCCATCTGATCATGCGACTATCAGAAAACCATTGTCAGAAGCCATTGATGAGGTGGTCGCCTTTATCCGAAAAAACACGAGACATCCGTTGCGCATCGTCGGTTTGCAGAGAATCGAAGTGAATGAATATCCCGAGGCCGCCTTGCGCGAGGCACTTGTAAATGCTTTGGCCCATCGCGACTATGAGGATGCTGGCAGAAGAGTAACTGTTGATCTGTTCAGGGACAGAATCGAAATTATCAGTCCGGGTGCTCTTCCGGGAAATCTGAGTCTTGCAAAACTTCGTTCAGGAAAAGCCCGGTCACAATCGCGAAACCCGAATATCGCACAAGGACTGGTTTTTCTTGGTCGAATGGAAGAGCGAGGCACCGGTATTATCCGTATGCGTGATTCAATGCTGAACCACGGCCTTGATGCCCCGCTTATTGCAATATCCGATAACGAGGTCGTGGTAACATTGATCGGTCCAGGAGAAAATATGGAGCGGATACTGTTGCCTGAAAACATCACCGGAGGCATCAGTCCTGCTGTCGCTGAAAAGCTGAATGAACGGCAGAGGGCGATACTGGCCGAAATTGTAAAAAGCGGCTCCGTTACCACCGGCTGGATTACCAAAACCCTCGGGGTCTCCAAAGACACGGCTTTCAGAGATGTCAGAGAGCTTGTTGCCTTTGGCTTGATAGAACCTGAAGGAGAAGGACGGGGACGCCATTATATCCTTAAACCGTAATGGTCAGGAGTAGTCTGGAATTGAAAAAAACGTCCGATAATCGTCCGAGTATTTTTCGATAATCGTCCGATAATCGTTGAAATATGAGGATGTTTAAGCCTTATCGATGAAGAAGAAGAGCCACATTTCCCAATCTGAACTGGAGTCCTACCTCTGGGGTGCGGCTACCCTGTTGCGCGGCTATATCGATGCCGGGGATTACAAGCAGTTCATTTTTCCTCTGCTGTTCTACAAGCGGTTGTGCGATGTATATGATGAGGAGCTGAATGAGGCTTTGGAGGAATCAGATGGCGATCAGGAGTATGCCGCTCTTCCCGAGCAGCACCGGTTTCAGATTCCGGAGGAGGCACATTGGAATGTCACCCGAACCAAAGTCAGGAATGTGGGTAAGGCGATTCAGGACGCCCTTCGTGACATCGAAAAGGCAAATCCCGACACCTTGTTCGGTGTTTTCGGCGATGCCCAGTGGACCAACAAAGATCGCTTGCCTGACCATATGTTGCGGGAGTTGATCGAACACTTCAGCACGAAAACGCTTTCGCTTTCAAACTGCCCGGAAGATGAACTCGGGATCGGCTACGAGTTTCTGATCAAGAAGTTTGCTGACGATTCAGGTCACACCGCTGCGGAGTTCTACACAAACCGCACCGTGGTGCACCTCATGACCGAGCTGCTCGAACCGATGCCGGGTGAATCGATCTACGATCCGACGTGCGGTTCTGCTGGCATGTTGCTCTCTGCGGTCGCTCATTTGAAACAGCAGGAAAAAGAGTGGCGAAATCTCCGACTGTTTGGGCAGGAACGCAATCTGCTCACCTCGGCCATTGGCAGAATGAACCTTTTCCTTCACGGCATCGAGGACTTCCGCATTGTTCGGGGCGATACCCTCGCCCATCCTGCGTTTGTCGAAGTCGACCACTTAATGAAGTTCGATGTTGTCCTTGCCAATCCGCCTTACTCGATCAAACAGTGGGATCGAGAGGCATGGGCTGCCGATCCCTGGGGGCGGAATATCTACGGCACTCCGCCACAGGGCCGTGCCGATTATGCTTTCTGGCAGCACATCATTGCAAGCATGAACGCCCGTTCTGGTCGTTGTGCGATTCTCTTTCCGCACGGAGTCCTTTTCCGGAAAGAGGAACTGTCGATGCGCGAAAAGCTGATTGCTCATGACGTGGTGGAGTGTGTGCTGGGCCTTGGGCCGAATCTGTTCTACAACTCACCAATGGAAGCCTGTGTGGTCATTTGCCGGATGGATAAGCCCAAAGAACGCAGGAACAAGGTGCTGTTCATCAACGCGGTGAATGAGGTGACCCGTGAACGGGCACAGAGTTTTCTTACCGATGACCATATCCAGCGGATCGTTGGTGCATATCAGGCTTTTGCCGATGAGGATGGCTTTGCTCGTGTGATCGGCAATGATGAAATCAGGGAGAAGGGATGCAGCCTCAGTATTCCGCTGTATGTCCGGGCAGTGACCAACCGAGCGATGTCGGTATTGGAGGATTCGGATCGGTATGGACAGAATTCCCTGCAAAAGGCGATTGATAACTGGCAGGATAGCTCAAAGGCATTGCGAGAATCTATGGACGAAATGTTATCAATGTTGAAAGAATACCAAGATGATCAAGCGAATTAATGTTCTAAAAGGAGTTGGTCGTTTTGCCCAGCTTAATCCCGTGCGAGGAGCAGAAGGTGATTTCGCCAGTTTGAATGTAATCTATGGGAGCAATGCTTGCGGAAAAAGTACCCTGTGCGACGTTTTCCGATCTATTGACACAGGAAATCCAAGCTATGTGATTGGTAGAAAGAGACTTGGTTCAAATGACCAACCAGAGGTCGTTGTTTTGATGGACGGGGGGCAAACAATCCGATTCCAAGGTGCTCAATGGTATGGGCGTGAAAATTGTCAGCCAATTCATGTCTATGATGACAGGTTTGTGGCGGAGAATGTTTTTATCGGTCATCACATAAGCGTCGATCAACGCCGTAACCTTTATGGAATAGTAATCGGGGATCAAGCCATTGTTTTGCAGCAGGCGGTTGATAACGCCGAACAACAACTAAGCAGTGCTACCACTGCGTTAAATACTGCACAGGCAAACCTCAACAGGCTAATTCCCATCGGTTCCACTATAGAATCGTTTAGAAGGCAGGCGGCAGTAGACGATGTTGATACGAAAATCGCGGAAGCAACCCGCGAATTACGTTTAGCTGAACAAGCAAAAACAAAGACAGATGCTATTCAGGCTCGCAGGCCGCTGGCCACATTGCCGATAGCGGAGGTTCCCGAGTCATTGGATAGGGTGTTGAACTCAACACTCGATAGTGCCTCTCTAGCTGCGGAAGAAAAAATCAGGAATCATCTCGCGGCTACATCTCAAGGGCTTTCAATAAGCTGGATTAAACAAGGTTTCGATTCACAAATCAGTACGACGTGCCCCCACTGTGGGCAGGATATGCAGGGTCTGGACATTCTGGATTCATATCGCTTGTTCTTCTCCGGCGAACTACAAGCTCAGGATCAGCTTCGGGAGTCGGTACAGTCAGCTTTGCAGAGAGCATTTGGTGAAGCTGCACAAAATCAGTTTAGGCAGATTTTCATCTCTCACGGCACAGAGCAAGATTGGTGGAAGGATGTAGCTGGGTATGAATTTTCTTTGCCAGAAATCGGCGATATCGACACCATACTGGCTTTACTACAAGGAGCTTGTCTGGCGATAGATTCTGCGTTGAAACGAAAGCAGGCAAGTCCGGGAAGCGAAATAACCCTGACTGTTGAAGAGTCTACCGAAATTACTTCTTGGAGGGGGACGGTTGCCAAACTGAGAGCCTACAATGAAGCATTAAGTACTATAAATGCTGAGCTGCAAGTTCGTCAAGCCAGCGCCGGAGAAATCGATCTGGCCCCATTGCAGCAAAGAGTGTCTACCTTAAATAACAGCAAGAAAAGACATGAGTCAGAAACTGTAACTGCTTACTTAGAATACGATGCTGCTGCCATCCAGAAATCAACGGCCCAAAGGGAAAAGCAAGGAGCCAACGATGCACTTCGTGAGCAATCCAACCAGTTGTTCGAGCGTTATGGTAGTCGAATCAATGAGTTGCTGACACGTTTTGGGGCTGATTTTCAGATTGTAAGTGATGGAGTGAATTTCAGAGGCGGTCCCCCATCTGGACAACTTGCAGTTAAAGTTTGTGGAGAGAGGGTATCAGCTACACCTGAAGCTGCCTCTGACCCCTCACAGGTTTCATTGGCAAATACATTGAGCGGTGGAGATCGTAGTACATTGGCGCTCGCCTATTTCTTGGCAAAGGTTGAGATGGCAGCAAATGTGGCTCGTTCAATCGTGGTGTTTGATGACCCATATCATAATCAGGATCGAAGTCGGCGACAGTGTACGATTGAAAGAATTCATCACCTTACGGGAATTGCAAATCAGTGCTTTGTATTTTCACATGATCTCGAATTCGCGAGAGCCGTTGAGAAACGCCCAGGCACCACGGCAAAAACCTTTGTCCTTAATCCTCTTAGTGATTCGACAACACTTGAGGCCAGGACTCTGCCTCTTCTACCCAGTCAAGCCTATTTGAAAAATTATCATCTCCTGCACAATTATTCTGAGAGCCCGGCGGGCTATCTTCAGCATCTAAAAGAGGTTGCCGATACGCTTCGTGTCATTTTGGAAGAGTACCTTCGCCTCAAATTTCCTAAAGCATGGGCTGAGAACGACTGGCTGGGAGATATGATTCGGAAAATCCGAGAAGCTCAAGCGGGAACACCACTATCTTTGTGCCAGCCCTTGGCTGAGGAACTGGGTTATATCAATACTTACTGCCAGCGTTTTCATCATGGTGGAACTGGAGAGGTGGCGGACGAACCTGAACCAAGAGAACTGAAAACTTATGTAGATAGAACTCTTAACGTGATTCACGCCGGAGGGCATAGATGAGTGAATTTAAACCCGGTTGGAAGATGGTAAAGTTCGGTGAGGTGGTTAAGAACGCCAATCTTGTGGAGCGCGATCCCGAGGCCAATGACATTGAAAGAATCGTTGGACTGGAACACATCGATCCCGAGAATCTGCATATTCGACGTTGGAACTCCGTTGCGGATGGGACCTCGTTTACCCGCAAGTTTGTGCCGGGACAAACGCTCTTTGGCAAGCGCCGGGCTTATCAACGCAAAGTCGCCTATGCCGA
>Ga0194120_10001716_pt1 | contig 39114 bp, 35 predicted proteins | sample TA2MahCa65mmetaG_FD_148642 | JGI IMG/M metagenome (GOLD analysis project Ga0194120, IMG submission 148642) | Freshwater microbial communities from Lake Tanganyika, Tanzania - TA2015019 Mahale Deep Cast 65m | ecosystem: Environmental > Aquatic > Freshwater > Lake | place: Tanzania: Lake...
TTGCCAAGCCGAGGCATCTGGCTTAACTCGACGCAGCTCTTTTGGCCGGAGTTGCGACCGAAATGAAACTTCCCAATCAATTCTACCGTCCGCTCGCCGTCGGCGCCCCCGCGCCGCTGCGCGAACCGCCCGTCAAGGTCGAGCGGATGATTCATTTCGTGCCGCCGCATCTCGAAAAATTCCGCGCCAAGGTCCCCGAACTCGTCAAGCAGGTCGACGTGGTTCTCGGCAATCTCGAAGACGCCATTCCGGCCGACGCCAAGGAAGCCGCCCGCGCCGGCTTCATCGAAATGGCCAAGGCGACAGACTTCGGCTCGACCGGCCTGTGGACGCGGATGAACGCGCTGCACAGTCCCTGGGCGCTCGACGACATGATCGACATCGTCGGCGCGGTCGGCGACAAGCTCGACGTCGTGATGCTGCCCAAGGTCGAGGGGTCCTGGGACATCGCCTATCTCGACCAGCTTTTGGCGCAGCTCGAAGCGCGCCACGGCGTGAAAAAGCCGATCCTCATCCATGCGATTCTGGAGACGGCGGAAGGCGTCAAGAATGTCGACGCCATCGCCGCCGCTTCGCCGCGCATGCACGGCATTTCGCTCGGGCCCGCCGATCTCGCCGCCTCCCGCGCGATGAAAACCACCCGCGTCGGCGGCGGCCATCCCGACTATAAGGTGATCGCCGACGCCGAACCGGGGCAGGGGTTGCGCGCCTCCTACCAGCAGGACCTCTGGCACTATACGATCGCCAAGATGGTCGACGCCTGCGCCTCAGCCGGCATCAAGGCCTTTTACGGCCCGTTCGGCGATTTCTCCGATTCGCCCGCCTGCGAGGCGCAGTTCCGCAACGCCTTTTTGCTCGGCTGCGCGGGCGCCTGGTCGCTGCATCCGTCGCAAATCGCCATCGCCAAAAAGGTCTTTTCGCCCGATCCGCAGGAAGTCGCCTTCGCCAAACGGGTGCTGGAAGCCATGCCCGACGGCACCGGCGCGGTGATGATCGACGGCCGCATGCAGGATGACGCGACCTGGAAGCAATGCAAGGTCGTCGTCGATCTCGCCAGACAGGTCGCCGCCAAGGACGCCGACTTCGCCAGGATTTACGGATTCTGACCCGCCCGGCGGCTGCGCGACGGAATTGACGAGCGTGCGGCGCCTGCGCTAGTACAGAGCAAGTAAACAGCGTGTTAAGGGCGCTTTCGAATGCCGCGCGAGAATATCGCCAAATTCGCCATCGGCCAGGTGGTCAAGCACCGCCGCTATCCGTTTCGCGGCGTGATCTATGACGTCGATCCGGTTTTCGCCAATACCGAAGAATGGTGGCTGTCGATTCCCGAAGAGCTGCGCCCGCGTAAGGACCAGCCCTTCTATCATCTCTTCGCCGAGAATGCCGAAACCGAATATGTCGCTTATGTCTCGGAGCAAAATCTTCTGCCCGACGACAGCAACAGGCCGGTCCGCCACCCGCAGGTCGACGAGACCTTCGAGCGCGACGACGACGGCGTCTATCGCATGCGGGCGCCCAAACGCCACTGACGCACTCCTGCAAAAACAACGCGCCGCGGGCAGTGCGAGAAAAACGCGCATCCTTCGGGATTGACGATTGCGCGAATCGCCCACATCTTGAAGCTAGGTCAACTTCTTCGCGGGAGAGATCGGCGCTTGCGCCGGCGCCGAAGGCGAAACCGCCCCGGAAACGCTCAGGCCAAAGGACCGCGACGAGGCATAACTCTGGAAAGCGGCGCGGCGCGCAAGCGTTTCGCCCACCGAAGGGCGTAACCTGACGCTTTTAGCGCAGGGAAATCTCTCAGGTCACCGGACAGAGGGGGCGCGCTGCAAAGTCAAAGCTTTGCCGCGCGAACCATGTTCTGCCGGAGTTGACGGTGACAGAGACCGACGTCGCGATCCACGCGCCAGCCTTGGCCAAACTTCCGCTCGATGCTTTGCATCGGCGGCTTGGCGCGCGCATGGCGCCCTTCGCCGGCTATGACATGCCGCTGCAATATGAAGCCGGCATTGTCGCCGAAACGCTTCATACGCGGCGCGCCGCAAGCCTCTTTGACGTATCGCACATGGGCCAGGCGATCCTCGCAGGAGCAGGCGTCGCACGAGCGCTTGAAAGTCTGACGCCGGCGGATTTGGTCGCGCTTGCGCGGGAACGCACGCGCTACACGCAGCTCCTCAACGAGAGCGGCGGCATTCTCGACGATCTTCTGGTCACGCGACTGCCGGGCGTCGAGGAGCGGTTGCTGCTCGTCATCAACGCCGCGCGCAAGCAAGCCGATTTCGCGCTTATCGCCGCCGCGCTGCCGCGGTTCGACTTTAATCCTTTAGACCGCGCGTTGCTCGCCCTTCAGGGGCCGCGCGCGGCCGCGGTCCTCGGCGCACTCCTCCCCGGCGCCGAGGACCTTGCATTCATGGGCTGGCGCGCCTTCGACTTCGGCGGCGCGCCGCTCTTCGTCTCGCGCAGCGGCTATACCGGCGAAGACGGGTTCGAACTGTCGGTGCGCGCCGAACACGCCGAGGACCTGGCGCAGCTTCTGCTGGCGCATGAAGACGTCGCGCCGGCAGGACTGGGCGCGCGCGACGCCTTGCGACTGGAGGCGGGCCTGCCGCTCTATGGTCACGATCTCGACGAGACGACGGACCCCGTCGAAGCGGGTCTCGGCTGGTCGATCGGCAAGCGCCGGCGCGCGGAGGGCGGGTTCCCTGGCGATGCGCGCATTCGGCAAGGATTAGAGCAGGGACCGGCGCGCTTGCGCGTGGGGCTTCTTCCGCGATCGAAGGCGCCTTTGCGCGAGGGCGCGGAGCTTTACGCCTCCGAGACTCTCGTCGGGCATGTCACGTCGGGCGGCTTTTCGCCGACGCTGCAGCGCCCGATCGCCATGGGCTATGTCGCCATCAAATACGCGCATGTCGGCGCGACGCTATCGGCGACGCTGCGCGACAAGCGCATCGAGGTCGATATGGCGGCTCTGCCCTTCGTCCCGCATCGCTACTTCAAAACGCCAATTGGAAAGGATGCGAGATGAGCGATCTCCGCTACTCCAAGGACCATGAATATCTCGCGCTCGACGGCGATGTCGCGACGCTGGGCATATCGGATTACGCGCAGGCGCAGCTTGGCGACATTGTCTTTATCGAATTGCCCGAAGTCGGCAAGAAAGTCGGCAAGGGCAAGGAGATCGCCGTCATCGAAAGCGTGAAGGCGGCAAGCGAAGTCTATTCGCCGGTCAGCGGCGAAGTCATCGAAGTCAATTCCGAACTTGGCGAAACGCCGGCGCTTGTGAACGACGATCCGCTCGGACGCGGCTGGCTGGTCAAGCTGCGGATCAGCGATCCCGGCGAATGCGCTTCGCTGATGGATGAGCCCGCCTATTCGAGCTTTCTGAAAACCCTTTAAGCGCGAGGAAAAGAAAGATGCGCTATCATCCGCTGTCCGATACCGACAGACGCGCGATGCTCGCGACGATCGGCGTTTCCTCGATCGACGCGCTTTACGCCGACGCGCCGCCCGCGACGCTGTTGAAAGCGCCGCTTGATCTGCCGAATGGCAAGTCGGAGCTTGACGTCGAGCGCTTCTTCTCCCGTCTCGCCGCGCGCAATCTCCCCGCCTCTCGCGCGCCCTTCTTCGTCGGCGCTGGCGCCTACAAGCACCACATCCCCGCAAGCGTCGATCATCTCATTCAACGCTCGGAATTCCTGACGAGCTACACGCCCTATCAGCCGGAGATCTCGCAGGGCACGCTGCAATATTTGTTCGAGTTCCAGACCCAGGTCGCTCTGCTGACCGGCATGGATGTCGCGAACGCCTCGATGTATGACGGCTCCACCGCGACGGCGGAAGCCGTGTTGATGGCGCATCGCCTGACCAGACGGCGCAAGGCGCTTCTTTCAGGCGGCCTGCATCCCCATTACGCCGAAGTCGTGCGCACCGTCTCGCGTCTCGCCGAAGACGCCGTCGAGACGATGGCGCCCGACATTCGAGGGCTCGAAGATATCGTCGCACGCATCGACGACACGATTTCTTGCGTCGTCGTGCAGACGCCGGATTTTTTCGGCAATTTGCGTGATCTGACGAAAATCGCCGAAGCCTGCCATAAGAACGGCGCGCTGCTCGTCGCCGTCTTCACCGAAGCCGTGTCGCTCGGCCTCCTCAAATCGCCGGGCGCGATGGGCGCCGACATCGTCGTCGGCGAAGGCCAGTCGATCGGCAACGCCCTCAATTTCGGCGGACCTTACGTCGGACTCTTCGCTACGCGGCATGAATTCCTTCGGCAGACGCCCGGCCGCCTCGCCGGCGAAAGCGTCGACGCCGACGGCAGGCGCTCCTATGTGCTGACGCTGTCGACGCGCGAGCAGCATATCCGCCGCGACAAGGCGACCTCCAACATCTGCACCAATTCCGGCCTCTGCGCGCTGGCCTTCACCATTCATCTAACCTTGCTCGGCGAAGCCGGGCTGACGCGGCTCGCGCGGGTCAATCATGCCAATGCGGTTCTGCTGGCGCAAATGCTGGCGGCGACGCCAAGGGTCGAAGTTCTCAACGAGACTTTCTTCAACGAGTTCACGCTGCGCATCAAAGGCGACGCCGCCGCGCTTATAGAGAAGATGGCGGCGCGCGGCGTCCTCGCCGGCGTTCCCGTCTCGCGGCTCCTGCCGCACGCCGGTCTCGACGATCTCCTCATCGTCGCCAACACCGAAGTCAATACGGATGAGGATCGCGCCGCCTTCGTCGCGGCGCTCAAGGAGTCGCTGTGATGCTCGACAGACCCGCGGTCGTCGAACCGCTCGATGACGACAGGATTCCCGCAACCTTCACCGGCAATCGCGGCCTCGATCAGGAAGAGCCGCTGCTCTTCGAGATCGGCCGGCTTGACGCGACCGGCGTCGATGTCGACGACCCGGCGCCGGTCGCGACGCGGCTCGGCGCGATTGAACGCACAGCGCCGATCGGTCTTCCGGGCTTAACCGAACCCGAGACGATGCGTCACTATGTACGTCTGTCGCGCAAGAATTATTCGATCGACGCCGGGCTCTATCCGCTCGGCTCCTGCACGATGAAGCATAATCCGCGCAGCAACGAGAAGATCGCGCGCTACGAAGGCTTCGCGGATGTGCATCCGTTGCAGCCGCAATCGACGGCGCAGGGCGCGCTGGAGCTGATGCAGACTCTCGCCGATTGGCTGATGACGCTCACCAATATGCAGGCGGTGGCGCTGTCGCCGAAGGCCGGGGCGCATGGCGAACTCTGCGGCATGATGGCGATCAAATCCGCCATCGCCGCGAAGGGCGAAGCCGCGACGCGCAATGTCGTGCTGATTCCGCAGTCCGCGCATGGCACCAATCCGGCGACGGCGGCGCTGCTGGGGTTTTCGGTGCGCGTCGTGCCGGCGGCGCCGGACGGAACGGTGCGCGCCGAGGCGGTCAGAGACGCGCTCGGTCCCGACGTCGCCGCGATCATGCTGACCAATCCCAACACCTGCGGTCTGTTCGAACGCGAGATCGTCGACATCGCCGCGGCGGTCCATGAAGCCGGCGGCTATTTCTATTGCGACGGCGCGAATTTCAACGCGATCGCCGGCGTCGCGCGGCCCGGCGACTTCGGCGTCGACGCGATGCATATCAATCTGCACAAGACCTTCTCGACGCCGCATGGTGGCGGCGGTCCCGGCGCCGGCCCGGTCGTGCTTTCGGAACGGCTCGCGCCCTTCGCGCCGGTTCCGTTCATCCGCCGCAACGGCGACTCATTGGAGCTCGTCGAAGACGCCGAGGGCACGCAAAGCTTCGGCCGTCTTACCGCCTTCCATGGACAGATGGGCATGTTCGTTCGCGCGCTCGCCTATATGTTCGCGCATGGCGCTGATGGGCTTGCGCAGGCCTCGAAAGACGCCGTGCTCGCGGCGAATTATGTTCGCGCGTCCTTGCGCGATCTCATGACGCAGCCGTTCGGCGATCGCATCTGCATGCATGAAGTTCTGTTCGACGACGCCTGGCTGCGCGGAACTGGCGTGACGACGCTCGATTTCGCCAAGGCGATGATCGATGAAGGCTACCATCCGATGACGATCTATTTTCCGCTCGTCGTCCATGGCGCCATGCTCATCGAGCCGACAGAATCGGAATCGAAAGCCTCGCTCGATCTCTTCATCGCGACGCTGCGCGATCTTGCGCTAAGCGCCAAGTCCGGAGACTTGACGCGTTTCACCCAGGCCCCCCGGCTCGCGCCGCGCCGGCGCGTCGACGAAACGCTCGCGGCGAGAAAGCCGGTGCTGCGGTGGACGCGCAGCGCCGCTTGACGTTTACTGCGCCTGAGTGACGGGCGGTGCGGTGCGCGGCGGCAGAATCGGCAGCACGACCTCGGGCTGGCGCCCGGTCAGCGCGGTGAGGAAGGCGACGATTTTGTCAATCTCGTCTGCGCCGAGCGCGACGCCGAGCTGGCTCTCGCCCATCACCGCCACGGCCTTCTTCAGATCGAAGGTCGCGCCGGTGTGGAAATAGGGCGCGGTCAATTCGACATTGCGCAGCGAGGGAACCTTGAAGGCGTATTTGTCGGCGATAGCCTTGGTGACCGCGTAGCGTCCCCAATCGTCCGGCGGCAGATATTCCGGCGCCGGCTGTTTGACGACGCCGAAACGCGCATACATGCCGCCGCCGATATTGACGCCGTTGTGGCAATTCGCGCAGCCCTTTTCGATGAAGAGCTTCAACCCCTCCTTCTGCGCGTCGGCGAGCGCCTGATCGTCGCCCTTGAGCCAGCGGTCGAAGGGCGAATCAGGCGTGATCAGCGTCGCCTCGAAGAGCGCGATCGCGCGGCCGATATTGTCATAGGCGACGGGATCGCTCTGTTCTGGAAAGGCCTGCTTGAAGGCCGCGACATAGCCGGGGATCGTCTTGAATTGCTCGACCGCGCGCTGTTTCGCCGCCGCATGCTCGGTCGGATTGATCGGCATCGGGCCGCCGCGCGTCTTCAGCATCGCCTTGGGATTGGCCATCACCGAATTGACCACCTGGTCGGCAAGATCGGCGGCGCGCCCGTCCCAATATTGCGACCTGTTGAAAATCGCGTTCAGCACGGTGAGCACTTCGCGGCCGGCGAGCTGCCCGTTATGGCCGCCCGACAGCGCGCCGCCGTCGACGCCGCCCATGCTGAGATTGTGACAGTCGGCGCAGCTCACGTCGCGCGTTTCGGACAGCCGCGGCTCGAAATAGAGCATTTTGCCGAGCGCGAGTTTTTGCGGCGTCGCCGTCTCTCCGGGAATCGCCGGCGGGCTTGAGGGAATCGGCTCGAACAATTCCTTCGCCCGATCCCGTAACGGGACATCGGCGAGCGCCGGGGCGCCGACACAAAGCGCGACGAGAGAGGCGATCAGCTTAAGACGCATGCGGCGGTCACCTGGATGGAAGCGGGCGTGTGAGATTGAAGCTTATAGCACGGCTGCAACCGCGCGCGGCTAGATGCGGCGAAAGGCGGCGAAGCGCCACATGTCACTGGCTCGCCCAGAGAATGCGCGCCATCCAGCTGACTTCGTCGCGCGCAATCGTGCGGTCGGGAAAAGCGGGATTGACCGAGCGCAGTTCGATGGTCCGCGCCGTCTCGCGCTTCAGCTCCTTGGCCATGATCTCGCCCGAGGTGGTCTTGACGACCACCCGGTCGCCGCGTCGCACCGGCGCGGCGGGCGAGACGATCACCACATCGCCGTCGCGATAGAGCGGCGCCATGGAGTCGCCGGTGATCTCCAGCGCATAGGAATGTTCGTCGGCCCCGGCGAGCACGTCGATCTCGTCCCAGCCCGCGCCGGTGGCGAAGCCGGCGTCATCGAAAAAGCCGCCGACGCCGGCCTGGGCGAGGCCGATCAGCGGCCTTGTATGGCGCAGCCTTCCGGCGGCGCTGTTGGCCGTCACCAGCGACATGAATTCCTCGAGCCCGGCGCCGGTCGCCGCCAGCACCTTGGCGATCGATTCGGTCGACGGCCAGCGCTGGCGCCCGCTCGGCGTCTCGCGCTTGGAGCGGTTGAAGGTGGTCGGATCGAGGCCGGCCTTGCGGGCGAGGCCCGACGGCGTCAGGCCGTATCGCTCGCCGAGCGCGTCAATCGCCGCCCAAATCTGGGCATGGGTGAGGATATCGGACATGGCCGGCCGCGAATCGGAAAGATTTCCTAGCCGCTAGGAATATATCTATTAACCATGCCGCACAATAGGAAATGCGCGCGCCGGCTTGGCGCGGGCGCGGCCAAGCGCCATAAGCAGTTCTCCCTGCGCGATCTTTCAATGCGCGCCCAACACGCCGGGTTTCATGCCGCGCTCGCCCGAGCTCGCGCCGAAGGGCGCGCGCCACGCCTTCCGCCGCTTCTGGCTCGGGATTCTCGCGACCATCGTCGTCGCGGGTGGCGCAGCCTTGGCCGCCGCGGCTGTCCTTGGCGTTGGCGAGTTGCTGCCGCTTCTCCATCGCCTGCCGGCGCCGGCCCCAGAGACCGCGGCGGTCAGCGCGATTTTCGCGGCGACCTATCTCGTGCTGGCGATCGGCAAGCTGCCCTATTACCGGCTCGACCGCGCCGGGGGCGCCCTGCTCGGCGCGAGCCTGATGATCGGCGTCGGCGCGCTGACGCTGGACGAGGCCTATCGGGCGATCGATTTCGACGCGATCACATTGCTGCTCGGCATGATGATCGTCGTCGCCAATCTGCGTCTTTCAGGCTTCTTCCGCCGCGCCGCCGATTGGCTGGCGCAGATCGCCCGGCGTCCGATTTTTCTGCTCGCGGCGGTCGCCGCGGCGACCGGATTCTTTTCCGCCTTCCTCGTCAATGACGCGATCTGTCTCGTGATGCCGCCGCTGATCGTCGATCTGACGCTGCGCCTGAAGCGCGATCCGACGCCCTATGTGCTGGCGATCCCGCTCGCCTCCAATGTCGGCAGCGTCGCGACGATCACCGGCAATCCGCAAAATATGATCATCGCCGGCGCCGCCAAACTCTCCTATGGCGAATTCGCCGCGGCGCTGTGGCCGATCGCGCTTGGCGGCGTCGCGCTGACGATTGTTTTCGTGGCGCTCGCCTTCCCGCACGAATTCCTGTCGCGCGACAAGCTGGCGCCGCTCGCGCCCGCGCCGCGGCCCTATCATGCGGCGCTCGCGTCGAAGGCGCTGCTGGTCACGGCGGCGATGATCGGCTTCTTTTTCATCGGCGTGCCGCCGGCCAAAGTCGCGATCGTCGCCGGCGGCCTGCTGCTGCTGACGAGACGCATCGGCTCGAAGAAAATCTATAATGAAATCGACTGGCCGCTGCTGCTGATGTTCGCTGGACTGTTCATCGTCGTCGCCGCCTTCGACAAGGTCGTGCTGACGCCGGGCGAGGCGGCGGGCTTCGACCGGCTGCGCCTCGACCAGGCGCCGACGCTCGCGCTGGTTTCGGCCGTGCTCTCCAATATTGTCAGCAACGTGCCGGCGGTTCTCGCGCTAAAGCCCTTCGTCGCGCAGCTGAGCGATCCCAAGCGCGCCTGGCTGATTGTGGCGATGGCTTCGACGCTCGCCGGCAATTTCACCCTCGTCGGCTCGATCGCCAATCTCATCGTCGTCGAGCGCGCGCGAGCCCTTGGCGTGAGAATCGGCTTCTGGACTTATTTCAAAGTCGGCGCCCCGCTGACGCTGGCGACGATCGCGCTGGGGCTGTGGAGGTTGTGAGGCCCTACCCCTCCTCCCCTCTCTCCTCCGCGGCGCGCCCCGAAATGCGCTGGCGCGCGTGTTCGCGTTTGATCTTGGTGTTGCGCTCGGCCTGCCGCACGCGCGCCTTTTCATTGGACGGCTGCAGCAGCTTGCGGAATTCGTCGCGCTTTTCATGGATCGAGGCGATGACAAAGCCCATCGGCACGCCGATATCGACGAGCACGGTTTCGGCGAGCTGCAGGCTCGCTTCGATGGTTTCGGGAATGGCGTCCGTCGCGCCGAGCTTGTAAAGCTCGGTGGCGTGACCCGCATCGCGGGCCCGCGCCACAATCGTCAGATGATTGCGTATCTCATGCGCGAGACGGACGATTTCGCCGGCCGCATGGGCGTTTTCGATCGTCACCACCAGCGCGCGCGCCTGCTCCAGCCCGCAGCGCATCAGAAAATCGCGCCGCGCCGCGTTGCCCCAGTAGATTTCGACGCCGTCCTCGCGCGCGTCGGTCACGATCGTCACGTCGCTTTCGATGGCGATGAAGGGGACGTCGTGGCGCCTCAGCATGTCGCCGACAAGACTGCCGATCCTGCCATAGCCGATGATGACGACGCGGTTTTCCCCGATTTCGGCGGTGGGCGCGAGATCGGCGTAGCGCTCTTCGTCTTCCGCTTCCGTCGCGGGCGGAGCGAGCGACGCGCCGAGGCGCCCGAGCCAGGGAATGGCGAAAATGCTGATGGTGACGACGATCATCGCGTCGGCCCCATTGTGGCCGGGCAGCACGCCGACCGCCATCGCCGAGGTCAGCAGCGCGAAGGCGAATTCGCCGCCGGGCGCGAGCAGCATCGCCGCTTCCGCGGCGGGCCGCCAGTCGATGTCGAAAAGGCGCGCCAGAGCGAAGGTGATCAACCCTTTAACGACGATCAGCCACCCTGCGTAAACGAAGATCGGCAAGGGGTCGGCGGCGACCGCGCCGATATCGAGGCCGGCGCCGACCGAAACGAAGAAGAGGCCGAGCAGCAGGCCCTTGAACGGTTCGATCGTCACCTCGACTTCGCGCCTGAATTCGGTCTCGGCGAGGAGCAGGCCGGCGATGAAGGCGCCAAGGCCCATCGAGAATCCGGCGGCCGCGGACAGCGCCGCCTCGCCGATGACCACCAGCAGGCAGGCGGCCATGAAGAGTTCGGTCAATTGTACGGCCGCGACCATGCGAAACAGCGGGCGCAGCAGCAGCCGTCCGATGAAGATCAGCGCGCCCATGGCGATGACGGCGCGTCCGAAGGCCCAGGCCGCCTGTTCGGCGGAGAAGCCGCCGGTTTTGGCTTCGGCGAGCGCTGAAACCAGAAACAGCGCCGGCGCCACGGCGAGGTCCTGCAGCAGCAGCACCGAGAAGGCGACGCGCCCGGAGGTCTTGTTCAGCCGCCGCGCCTCGGCGAGCACCGGCAGGACCACCGCCGTCGACGACATGGCCAGCGCAAGGCCCATCAGCAGCGCCGGTCCGAGCTGGACGCGAAAATAATAATAGCCCACCGCCGCGAGCACGCCGGCGCAGACCACAACCTGCGCCAGCCCCAGTCCGAAGACGAGCCGTCGCATGCGCGCAAGCCGTTCCCAGGACAGTTCCAGGCCGATCATGAACAGCAGGAAGACGAGGCCGAATTCGGCGAGATCGGACAGGCCTTCGCCATTGGCGATGGTGACGTAGCGCGCCCATTCATGGTCCTGCGCGAATCGGCCGAGGCCGAACGGCCCCAGCGCCGCGCCGGCGAAGAGAAAGCCCAGCACCGGCGAAAGCTTGATGCGATGAAACAGCGGGACGACGACCCCCGCCGTGGCGAGAAAGACCAGCGCCTCGCGATAGGATTCAAGATGGAAGGAATTCGTCATGCCGCCTCGTCGCCCGCGCGTGTCCGCGTGGATGTTAAATGGATCACACGGTGATTGGGCGATAAAGACAGCAAGAGTCGCGCCGCCGGGCGAGCTTGGGGCCTCGATCACAGGCGTAACCCCGGCGCTTTTCGCGACATCGATCCGATTGACGGCGGAACTCTATCTGATTCGATCCGCGGCCGGCGAAGCGAATCGAGCCGGCGTCAGACATTTTGATAAAGGCTGTCGGACCATGACATGCGGAATGAATGTTGCGACGCCTATTCCTCGGCGCCGCCCGAGCCCGGCGCTTTGGCGCCCCCCGTTCTTCGCCAGGTCTCGCTCTTGCAGAGCACATGCCAGAGGCAGCCTTTGAGCGTGAGTTCGTTGGCGGACTTCACCGTGATGACGCCGTCATAAGTGTTGCCGTCCTTGGTATTGTAGAGCTTGCCGCGCCATTCCTTGGGGCTGTTCCTTGATGCGCCGCGCAGGATCACCGTGCCGACCGCGTGCTGCTCCTCGGCGTTTCGAACCGAAATCAGCTTGGCGCAGAGCAGCCCGCCGCAATCATAGAAGCTGAATTGCTGGCCGCCTTCGGGACGCAGCCAGACGCCATAGGGCTCGCCGCCAGCCTGCGCCGCGGGCGCAACCGCGAGCGCCATAAGGGCGACGACGGCGCGTCGCCGCCAGGGAAGAGCGAAGACGCTAGCAGTCTTCATTCGATCGCTCCGCTGTAAAGACGGCGATGTTAGAGGCTGGCGCCGCCGATTGTCGAATCTTCGGCCTTGGGGCGCCTCGAGACGAGAGCGTCAACCCGGCAAATCGGGCGGCGAGAGCCCGAGCAGCCGCTCATAGACTTGCAGCGTCGCGCGCTGCATCTCCTCCACCGAGAAGCGCTCCTGCACATATTTGCGCGCCCGCAGCGCCATTTCGTCGCGCGCCGAGGCTTTCAGGGTCAGCGCCTCGGCGATCGCGTCGGCCAGGGCGACCGGATCTCCGGGCGGCGTCCGCCAACCCGTCGCGAGCTGGCGCGGGGTCTGCGGCGGCGCCAGAACGATTTCCGGCGCGGCGCCGATGTCGGAGATGATCGCCGGCGCGCCCATCGCCTGCGCCTCGACGGCGATCCGCCCGAAAGCCTCCGGCTCGGTCGCCGGCGCGACGATGACGGCGGCGGCGAGATAGGCGGCGGGCATGTCTTCGCAATAGCCGACGTGGCGAACGACGCCGCGCAGCCCGGCGCGCTCGATCTGCGCCTCGATGGCGCGGCGAAAGGACTCGCTATGCGGATCGCCGACAAAGACGACGCGCAGATCCGGAAAGCCTTCCTTGATCAGGCGCTTGGCCGCCTCGATCAGAACCGCATGGCCCTTGCGCGCCGAAAGCCGCGAGGGCAGCAGCACGACGCGGTCATAGGGCGCCATGCCCCATGCCGCCCGCAAGCGCTCGACGCGGCGCTGGTCGACGGCGGCCGGCGAAAAGGCGCGCAGATCGGCGCCGCGAGGAACGACGACGATGCGCGAGGCGCTTTCCGGATGCAGCTCCCGTATGCGCTGCGCGGCATATTCCGAAATCGCGATGACGGCGTCGCCCGCCGCCATGATGGCGTTGTAGCGCAGCTTGATCGCCGACGTTCCGCCATAGGCGCTGTGATAGGTGGTCACCAGCTTCGCGCCGGTCTGACGGGCGGCGTAATAGGCGACCCAGGCGGGCGCGCGCGAACGCGCATGGACGATGTCGACGCCCTCATCGCGAATGATCCGCGCCAGCTGCACCGAATTCAGCGCCATCGCGAAGGGATTTTTGGTCGCCGCCGGAAACGGCGCCCAGACGCCGCCCTTGGACTGCAATTCGCTGACCATGCGGCCGCCGCGCGAGGCGACGAGGCAGCGCGCGCCGACCCGGCTGAGCGCTTCGGCGACGTCCACCGCGGCGCGCTCCGCCCCGCCCGACTGGAGGTCGGGCACGATCTGCAGGATCGTTCGACCGGCCAGGGGTTGCTCGGCGGAGACGATCGGGGCGAGCGGTTGCGACATCGCTAGGCTAATGCGGGCCCCGGACGGAATCGTCCGGCCCTCGCATTCTGTTGCGAGATTCTTTACCAACTATGAGCGGAACCGCTATTTTCAATGATGACGCCTCTTTAGAGCTTCGCGGACGCGCGTGCCGGACATTCTCGACTTTCTCGACATCCAAAATCCCGCCGGCGGCGCCTGGCGCATCGCCCGGCGCTTGCGTCCCGCCGCCTCCGAGGGCGCGACGGCCCCCGGCCTCGTCTGGCTCGGCGGCTTCGCCTCCGATATGGAGGGAGCCAAGGCGACTTTTCTCGATGAATGGGCGCGCGCGCGCGGGCGCGCTTATCTCCGCTTCGACTATTCCGGCCATGGCCGCTCGGCGGGGCGTTTCGAGGACGGCTGCATCGGCGACTGGCTGGAACAGAGCGTCGCCGTCTTCGAACGCTCGACCAACGGGCCGCAGATCGTCCTCGGCAGCTCCATGGGCGGCTGGATCGCGCTGCTGCTGGCGCGCCGGCTTGCCGAAAAAGGCGAGAGCGCGCGGCTCGCCGGGCTCATTCTCCTCGCCCCGGCGGTCGATTTCACCGAGGCGCTGATGTGGGAAGGCTTCGACGAGGCGACGCGCCGCGAACTCATGGAAAAGGGCGTGTTGCCCGCAAAGGAGCCGGATCACGGACCGGTCACAATGCGGCTGATCGAAGAGGGCCGCCAACATTTGATGCTCGGCGGCCTCATCCGCGCTCATGCCCGCGTGCATATTCTGCAGGGGATGCGCGATGACGCCGTGCCCTGGCGGCACGCGCTGACGATCGTCGAACATCTCGACGCCGACCCGGTGACGCTGACCTTCATCGCCGACGGCGATCATCGGCTGTCGCGCGCGGAAGACCTCGCGCAGCTCGCCGCCGCGGTGGAGACGATGAGCGCCCCGCCGCCGGGCGAGCCGCCGCCGACGCTTTTTGATTGAGGGGGGCGGGTGACATTGATGCGCGTTAGCGTCGTCGGGCGCGTTCAGGGGAATCGGGTGAAGGATTGTTTTCCTCACCCTCATCCTGAGGAGCCGCCGAAGGCGGCGTCTCGAAGGACGAGGGTGAGGAAAACATACGCGAAGGCGGGCTTCCTCGCCCTTCGAGACGCGTGCTGCGCACGCTCCTCAGGATGAGGAAGCCCTTCACCTCATCGCCCTGGGGCGCATTGCCTTTTCTATTTGCTTCATAAATATGATAAAGTATGAACCTTGAGAAAGGGGGCCGAGCATGGCCGAGATTGAACGATTGACGATCACCCTCCCCGCCGACATGGCCGCCGTCGTTAAGGCCGCCGTCGCCGAGGGGAATTACGCCTCGACGAGCGAGGTTGTCAGAGAGGCTATCCGCGACTGGAAAATGAAGCGCATGTTGCAGCTTCAAGAACTGTCCGCGCTCAAGGCCGAGATCGACAAGGGGTTGGCGGACGTGGCCGCCGGCCGCGTAAAGGATTTCGACGCCGACTCGATCGTTGCGCGAGGGAGGAAGCTATTAGCAGGCCGACCCGCCTCCGTTTGACGGACACGGCGGAAGCCGACCTTGCCGAGATCTGGGCCTATATCGCCGCCGACTCGGAATCCGCCGCAACCCATTTGCTCGATAAGATAAAAGCGACATGCGCGCGGTTGCTCGACTTCCCTTCTTCGGGGGTTTCGCGCGATCGATTGGCGCGCGGCCTTCGCGTTGTGTTCCAAGGCAATTACGCCGTCTATTACACGCTCGCTGAAACCGAGATTACTCTCGTCCGCGTATTACACAGCGCCCGCGACGCCGCCGCGATCGCGGAACATGGAGGCTTTTTCGTTCGATGATCGACGCCTGCGCGTTTCGACCGACGGCCAGAGCATAGTCGCCATGGGACTTGGAACGGCGATAGCTTACCCAATCGCAAAAGCCCTCTATGTCGCTCTTGGCGATGGAGAAGCCTTCGCACTTGCGGCCTCGGCGTCGCTTGGGCTTTTGTATCCGATCGTTCGCTTCATAAGGAAGCGGAACGCGCTTCGGTACTCACGGCCAGGAGCGTAGGGCGTGGGCTCGCACCAACGAAGGCGGTGAGCGCGCCAAGGCGCGGGACGTTCACACGGGGTCGCACCCTGCGCTCACGCTTCACCAGTGCGAGGAAATCTTACGCGACCGTACGAAGGGCGAGGCGACACAGGCCGACCTTGCGCGGCGGTTCAGTGTAGCAGAAGCACTATTTCAAGGTTGGCGAAGAAACGGCCGGAGCTTTGAATGGCGATGATGAACGTTTTCAGAGTACGAGTTTCCAAAGAAAAATTGCGCGCCATGCCGCCTAACGAGCGAGCGTTGTTCGTTTTGCTCGGGCATGCAGCTAATCAGATCAACCTCTTCTCCAAGCTCGTCCTCTTCTCTACCAATAAGACGGCCGACAATGAGGTTGAAGGCATGCTGTCCGCCGGACAGACGCAACTATTATTGCGCATGGTCATTGGCGTAATTCATGAGGCGTGGTCGAAGGTCATCTCAAAACGGTTCTTAAGCTCGTCGCTCGCAAGAGACTATATTCCGCTTATCGACCAAGAAGGGCAGGCTTCGCTCGAAGCGTTAAAGAAACTATTCGGGACATCAAATGTTTTGAGCAATATCCGCAATTCGTACGCTTTCCATCATCCTTATGACGCAGACATTGAAGCAGCCTTCGACACGGCTGTGGCGAATGCGGAATTTGATAATAGCTGGGACTGGTATTTTTCGCGCTCGAACTACAACTCTTTCTACTTCGTTAGCGAGTTTATCATGCTGCATGGGATTCTAAATCAGATCGGCGAGGTCGATTTAGACTCTGCTCAGGAAAAGCTAATGCGGGAGGTTCAGACTGCATTGATGGAAATGGCAACGCTCATCATGGCATTAACCGTTGCAATGTGGCGGAAGCATTTTGGCAATGAGATGGACGCAGAAATTTGCGCCCAACCAACCGATGCGCCCGGGCTTTACGAGTTTTCTCTTCCCTTTTTTGTTGAGGTCCCGGAGTAGTCGCGCGGTGAGAATGGATAAGTGACCATTGAAGCGCGGATCACCCGCGCCCCTCGTTCTCAACAAGCTGCAGCCCCGTCGCCATTGCCAGAAACATCCGCCGCGCTTCGTCGGGAATTGAGGCGAAGCCGTTCGCTGCGTAAAAGGCGCTCGCGCGTTCGTCCTTCGCGTCGACGATCAGCGCATAGGCGCCGATGCGAAAGCTTTCCGTGCGGATGATCGCGTCGGCGATGAGCGCGCGGCCCCTTGCCCTTGTCCCTGGCGTTTGGTTGCGACCGCCAGCCGGCCGATCAGCATCGCCGGCAGCACGGGATCGCGGGGCATTTTTTTCGTCGCCGCCTGCGGCAGCCAGGCGCCGCCGCAGGGCTCCGAACTCGGGTCAATTTCAGCTTGCTTTCAGCCGTCATGGCCGGGCTTGTCCCGGCCATCCACGCCGGGACATCGCGGAAATGCATCGCGTGGCGACGGCATGTCCGGCTCATGCTTTCATCTTTGCCGAGCGTCATCGCGTGGATGGCCGCGACAAGCGCGGCCATGACGCGGCGAGCCCGCCGCGCGGCGCTTGACACCTCCGCCGGCCCCATCGATGTTGCCGAACGAATTGTTCGGCATATCGAACGCCTGGGAAGATCGCTTGTCCATCGTTTCAGAAACGCGGCCGGTCCAGGGCGGGGCCTCCGCGCCGAAAACCGTGGTTTTCGAGCCCGCCCGCCCGCTTCTGACCGATGGGGGCGGACGTATCGCGCCGCTCGCCATCGCCTATGAGACCTATGGGACGCTCAACGCCGAGCGCTCGAACGCCATCCTGCTCTGCCATGCGCTGACCGGCGACCAATATGCGGCTGGGGTTCATCCCGTCACCGGCAAGCCCGGCTGGTGGGAGGCGATGGTCGGTCCCGGCAAGCCCTTCGACACCGATCGCTATTTCCTCATCTGCTCCAATGTCGTCGGCGGCTGCATGGGCACGACCGGCCCGTCCTCGATCAATCCGGCGAGCGGCAAGCCCTATGGGCTCGACTTTCCCGTCGTCACCATCCGCGACATGGTGCGGGCGCAGGCGATGCTCATCGATCATCTGGGAATCGAGACGCTGTTCTGCGTCGCCGGCGGCTCGATGGGCGGCATGCAGGTGCTGCAATGGGCCGCGAGCTATCCGAAGCGGGTGTTTTCGGCGATGCCGATCGCGACCGCCGCCAAACATTCGGCGCAGAACATCGCCCTTCACGAAGTCGGCCGGCAGGCGGTGATGGCCGATCCCGACTGGCGCTCGGGGCGCTATCAGGAGCAGGGGGTGCGGCCGGAGAAGGGCCTCGCGGTGGCGCGCATGTCTGCGCATATCACCTATCTTTCGGAAGCCGCGCTGCAGCGCAAGTTCGGCCGCAAACTGCAGGATCGCAGCGCGCCGACCTTCTCCTTCGACGCCGATTTTCAGGTCGAGAATTATCTGCGCTATCAGGGCCTCGCCTTCGTCGAGCGCTTCGACGCCAATTCCTATCTCTTCGTCACCCGCGCCTGCGACTATTTCGATCTCGCCGCCGATTATGGCGGGTCATTGGCCATGGCGTTCAAGGACATCAGGACGCGCTTTTGCGTCGTCTCCTTCACCTCGGACTGGCTTTATCCGACCACCGATTCGCGCGCCATCGTCCATGCGCTCAACGCCGGCGGCGCCTCGGTGTCCTTCGTCGAAATCGAATCCGACAAGGGGCACGACGCCTTTCTGCTGCATGAGCCGATGTTTATCGCCACGACGCGCGGCTTTCTCGACTCGGCCGCGGCGGCGCGCGGCCTCGCGCCTCACGGAAACTCGAAATGAACTTCACGACAGCGGAGGAGCCTGCGCCGCCGCGCGATCAACCGCGCCTCGATCTCGCCGTCATCGCTGAGATGGTCGCGCCCGGCGCCCGCGTTCTCGACGTCGGCTGCGGCGACGGCTCGCTGCTGCAGCTGCTCGCGCAGAAGAAAGGCGTCGACGGCCGCGGCGTCGAACTCTCGCAGCGCGGCGTCAATGAATGCGTCGCCAAGGGTCTTTCGGTCATTCAGGGCGACGCCGACACCGACCTTTCCGACTATCCCGACGACGGCTTCGATTATGTGATTCTCTCGCAGACGCTGCAGGCGACCAGGCGTCCGCGGGCTGCGCTCGCCAATATGTTGCGCATCGGACGTCGCGCCATCGTTTCATTTCCGAATTTTGGCTATTGGCGGGTGCGCGCGCAACTCGCCCTGACCGGCCGCATGCCGGTGACCGGCCATCTCGCCGCGCATTGGCACGACACGCCCAACATCCATCTTTGCACCATTCGCGACTTCGTCGAACTTGTCGACGAGCTCGGCGCGCATATTGAGCGCGGCGCCGCGTTGGACCGCGCCGGCGCGCCGATTCGCTTCAACGCCCCCTGGTGGGTCTGGAATCTCTTCGGCGAACAGGCGGTTTTTCTTTTGGAGCGTGGCGGCAAACGGACCTGACTCATGCGACGGTTTGTCCCGCGTCGCTCGTCTTTCGCCGATTGACGGTTCGCGTTAGCCTTCCCGTTGGCGGCATTATCGAACATGCGCAGGAGGGAGCGGCGGCGCCTCCGCTTCATTGTCGTGTCATTCATTGAATGACGCGTACGATCTGTTGCGCTTCGACAAGGATGCGCGAGCTTGACGATCGAGACCTATCCCGCAGCGCAACGCCATGACGCCGTCCGGCGGAAGGTACGGGGCGGTTCACGCGCGTCTTTGCCGGCGGGCCCCGACGAACTGCGCAAAGCGCCGCTCTTCGCGGATATTGACGAAGCGACGCTGTCGCGGCTCTCAGCCGACGCCAGGATCGAGTCGCTCCAAGACGGCGATACGCTTTTCTATCAGGGCGCCGGCGTCACGGACGTCTCATTCGTGGTGAGCGGCTATGTGAAGCTGATGCGCATGGCGCCTTCCGGAGCCCAAACGCTCATCGGGATTCGTTCGGACGGCGAAATGATCGGCGAAGCCCCCGCCGGCCGCGACGAGATCCACGCGGTTTCGGCGGAAGCGGTCGGCGCCGCGAAGGCGCTCAAACTCCCCGCGCCGCGCTTCGCGCGGCAGATCAAGGAATCGCCCTCGCTCTGCGCCGCGGTGCTTCGGGACTCCAAGGAGAGAATCGCGCGTCTCGTCGGCGAGATCGAGTCGCTCAAGAGCCAGAGCGCCGATCAGCGCCTTGCGCATTTCCTGCTCGCCCTTTGCCCGCCGGACGAGGACCGCTGCCGCTTCCGCCTGCCTTATGACAAGCGGCTCATCGCCGCGCGTCTTGGCGTCAAGCAGGAAACGCTGTCGCGGGCCTTCGCCAAGCTCCGCGCCCATGGCGTGCGCACCGAGACGCGGAATGTGCATGTCGAGAGCGTTGCGCATCTCGCGGAGCAATGCGGCCGATCGGGCGCGCGCGCCCGTTTGGCTTTTCAAGCGTCGTAACATTGAGAGGCGGCGCGTCGCCGCCTGGCGCGCGTTCCGCCCAAGCAAACTTGGGCGTTCACATCGATCACACAATAGGCTTTTGAGATCGATCGCATTATGCGCCCTTGCGCCAGGCCCCGACGCCGGATGGCCGAGCGGCCCGTCCCCCATCGAGCTTTTTTAGGCCGACGAACTTTTTTGGGCCGACGCATTCACGCTCGCGCAAATGGCGGATAGACTTGTCGCCGTCGACCGAACGCCTGCGCCGCATATTCGGCGGAGGCGCGTCGTCAATTGCGTTGATCTATTTATCGGAGGATTCGCCATGATCGCATACAAGTCGGTTGCATTGGCCTTCTTATCCGCCCTTGCGCCGGCCGCGGCTCAAGCGGGAGCGAGCAGCGGCTCGAGCGCGCTGGCGCTTTCGGCGATCGTCGGCGACTTGTCGCCTCAAACAAGCGCCTTGGAGAAAAAGCTTCTCGCGAACTATTTGAGCGGACATGCGAACGCGCCGCACTCCAAAAATCTTCGCATCGCGGTCAAGGCAGACGCCATCGACTGTCGCGCCGGCAATGTCGACATCACGTCGCGCGCCTGCGACCTGACCTTCGGCGCCAAGAAGATCGAATTGAGCGGGCGCAAGGCGAATGAACTCTATGCGACCTTGATCGAGAATGGCGTCGTGGCGGAAGGCGCGGCGGGCTCTTCGCACGCGTCGATCACGGCGCTCGACTGCATCATCGACGCCGATGAAGTTGCGGAGAAGGCCGGCGGCGGCGCGCGCTGCGCCTTTACGCCTTAGAGCGCGCTCTAAACTTTTTGACTCGATCGCGCTATCTGCATTTGGGCGGTTCCGCCCAAACGCAGCGTGATCTGAGAGGCGGGCGCCCTTGTCTTTGGCGCGGCTTTGGTCGAGAAAACGCCTCCAGCGAGAGGAGTTTCAGATGGCTGCGCCGGGCGTCACGGTCTTTGTTTGCGTGTCCTGCCGCGACGGCGAGGACGCCGACGTCCGTCCGGGCGCGCTTCTGTTGGAGGCGCTGCGCGCGCGATTAGACGAGCGCAGCGTCGATATCGCGGTCGAGCCCGTCGAATGTCTCGCGGTGTGCAAGCGCCCGGCGACGGTGGCCTTCGCCGGCGCCGGCAAATGGACCTATGTGATCGGCGATCTCGACGGCGCCGCGCATGTCGACGACTTGATCGACTCGGCGCAAAGTTTCGCGGCGACCGACAATGGCGTCGTCGCCTGGAAGGACCGGCCGGCGTGCTTCAAAAAGGGCGTGGTGTCGCGCGTCCCGCCGGTTTCTTAAGCGCTATTTCCCCGCACGCGCCCGCTCGATCGCCTCGGCGATGAGCGCGCGGGCCTCGGCGGCGTCGCCCCAGCCGGCGACCTTCGCCCATTTGCCGGGCTCGAGATCCTTGTAGTGGACGAAGAAATGTTCGATCCGACGCCAGGTCATCTCCTGGAGGTCGGTGTAATTCTCAACGTCGACGTAGCGCTGCGTCAGCCGCGCGGACGGCACGGCGACGATTTTCTCGTCGCCGCCGGCCTCATCCGTCATGCGCAGCACGCCGATCGGCCGGACCGCGATGACCGCGCCCGGCGCCACGGGACGCGTATTGGCGACCAGCACGTCGCAGGGATCGCCGTCGTCGGACAGCGTGTGCGGAATGAACCCGTAATTGCCCGGATAGCGCATCGCCGTATAGAGGAAGCGATCGACGAAGAGCGTGCCCGAGGCCTTGTCGAGCTCATATTTGATCGGCTCGCCGCCAAGCGGCACTTCGACGACAACATTGACTTCATGCGGCGGGTTCACGCCGATCGGTATGGCGTCGAGACGCATTCAAGGCTCCCGTAAGATCGACGGCGCGGCGAGGACAATTCGCCGGACTCTTTCCATTGTCATTTAGGCGAAAGCGCTGCGCGCGTTGCGGCGGCGATCATATCGCGAAACGGCCGCGCGACGTTCAGCGCACCGGCGCCGACACGAAGCCGAAGGCGACGCGCGTCAGCATGTCCGAGCCGAATCGTTCCTCGGCGCGGCGCACCGTCTGTCCGCCAAGGCTGCGGTAGAAGGCAAGCGCCTTGTCATTGTCGGCGAGCGCCCAGACGATGGTCGAGAGATAGCCGTGCTCGGCGAGTTCGCGGCGCGTGGCGTTGAACAGCCGCCTCCCGAAACCCAAGCCTTGCTGCTCCGGGGTCAGATAGATTTCGAAGATTTCGCCGGAATAGGGCATCGACGGCACGCGGTTCCGGCCATAGGTCGCATAGCCGACGATATCCTCGTCGAAGTCGAGCACGAGAAGTCCGGTGCCGCGCACGATCGCCGAATGCCACCAGTTGGGGCCGCGGCGGGCGATCATCCGTTCCAGCTCCGCGCCGGGGATCACGCCTCGATAGGCGGAGCGCCACGACGCGTCGTGAACGCGCGTGATCTGCTCTGCGTCTCCGGGACGCGCATGGCGGATGGAGAATGCGGTTTTGACCATGTTTTGAATGTTAGGTCCCCTATATTCGTTTCGGCAAGAGCCATGAGCGTTTCGGGCGCAAAAATTATCTTCTGGCCGACCGCCGCGCGCTTTGGGCGCGGTCGCCGGTCCGCGATATGAAAAAACCGGCGACGTGGCGCTTGCGGCAAAGGTCCTTCTTGCGTTATCCTTGTCGTCGATTGCGGCCAAGCGCCGCCGGAATGGGAAGAGTTCGTTGCCTTACGCAACCGCCTCTGCGATCGACGTTGCGACGCCTTCGCGCGCGCGCGCCTTCGCTTGCCCGCTTTCCCTGCCGCTTTTCGGACTGCTGCTGCTTAGTCGCCCCTGAGCGCCCGACGGGCTCGCGCCCAGGCCTTCAGGGGACATTTCACGCAGTCATCGACAGGAGCCCCCGCGGGGGCGGCACAGCAGGATTTCAAACCAAATGAGCCATACGTCACAGCCCGGCGCCGTCGCGGATAACGACGGGCGCGTCATGATTTTCGACACCACCTTGCGCGACGGCGAGCAATCGCCCGGCGCCTCCATGACTCTCGAGGAGAAGCTCGAGGTCGCCGATCTCCTGGATCAATTGGGCGTCGACATTATCGAGGCCGGCTTCCCGATCGCCAGTCCTGGCGATTTCGAAAGCGTCAGCGAAGTGGCGCGGCGGGTCAAGAACGCCATCGTCGCCGGACTGGCGCGCGCTTCCGAGAAGGACATCGACCGCTGCGCCGAGGCGCTGCGGCAGGCGAGACGTCCGCGCATTCACACCTTCATCTCCACCTCGCCGGTGCATATGAAATACAAGCTCCAGATGGAGCCGGAGCGCGTCTTGGAGATGGTGACCGCCTCGGTGACGCGGGCGCGCAATCATGTCGCCGACGTCGAATGGTCGGCGGAGGACGGCACCCGCACGGAACTCGATTTTCTCTGCCGCTGCGTCGAGGCCGCGATCAAGGCCGGCGCGACGACGATCAACATTCCCGACACCGTCGGCTACACCACGCCGGCGGAATATGAGCAGTTGTTCCGCACGGTGCGCGAGCGGGTGCCGAACGCCGACAGGGCGATCTTCTCGGTGCATTGTCACGACGATCTGGGACTGGCCGTCGCCAATTCGCTCGCCGGCGTGCGCGGCGGCGCGCGGCAGATCGAATGCACCATCAACGGCATCGGCGAGCGGGCGGGCAACGCCGCGCTCGAAGAAGTCGCGATGGCGATGAAGACGCGCGCCGACGCGCTGCCGTTTTACACCAACATCGACGCCAAACTGTTGACGCGCGCCTCGAAGCTGGTCTCGGCGGTCACGTCCTTTCCGGTGCAATACAACAAGGCGATCGTCGGGCGGAACGCTTTCGCGCATGAGAGCGGCATCCATCAGGACGGCATGCTCAAGAACGCGCATACTTACGAGATCATGACGCCGGAAAGCGTCGGCGTCTCCAAGACGTCGCTCGTGATGGGCAAGCATTCGGGCCGCCACGCCTTCCGCGAGAAGCTGAAGGAGCTGGGCTATGATCTCGGCGAGAATGCGCTGGAAGACGCCTTCAACCGCTTCAAGGATTTGGCCGACCGCAAGAAATTCGTCTATGACGAGGATCTCGCCGCGCTGGTCGACGACGAAATCGTCAACGCCCATGATCACATCAAGGTCGAAGCCTTGATGGTGATGGCCGGCACGCATGGCCCGCAGTCTGCGGCCCTCACGCTCGACATCGGCGGCGAGAAGCTGACGCATCAGGCGACCGGCAACGGGCCCGTCGACGCCATCTTCAACGCCATCAAGGCGCTCGCCCCGCATGACGCGACCCTGGAGCTGTTCCAGGTCCATGCCGTCACCGAAGGCACCGACGCGCAGGCCGAGGTCTCGGTGCGTCTGAGCGAAAACGGCAAGTCGGTGACCGGCCGCGGCGCCGATCCCGATACGCTCGTCGCTTCGGCGCGCGCCTATGTGTCCGCGCTCAACCGGCTGATCGCCAAGCGGGCGCGCACCAAGCCCGAAGCAATGCAGGCGATATAGCGTCGTCTGCACATGAAAGCTCCCGCCGGTCTTGCCGACGGGAGCCTTCGCATCGCTGATGGCGGGCGGAGCAAGAAGCGCCCCGCCCGCGGCGCGTTCGCGCCGATCAGAACTCCACGCGCAGCGAACCCATGATGTTTCGTGGAGTGCCGGCCGTGCCGGCGAAGCGCCCGGGGAAATTTGACGTTCCATAATAGTAGGTTTGACCGAGGAGGTTGTCGGCGTTTACCTGGGCGGTGACATGCGTCGGACCCAAAGCGAACCGATAGGCCGCCATCGCCCTTACGAGAGTGTAGGCAGGTGATAGAAAGGTGTTCGCTGGATCAACCCAAGCATTCCCCGACCAGGTGAAACCGCCGCCGCAACTCAACCCTCTGAAATCGCCGTCGGCGTCATATTTCAGCCAGAGGCTGCCGATGTTGTCTGGCACGGCGGGAAGACGCTTGCCGACGACCGGCGCTTGCGTTCGAACATCGAAAGGATCGCTCGCGGGCAGTGTGGAGCCTTTGGTGACATGCGTGCTCAAGTGCGAATAATTGGCGATAACGCTCCAATTGTCGTCGAGCTTTCCAGTGACGTCCAACTCCACGCCCAGGCTTTCGGCGTCAAGCAAATCGACGACGTAACCTCTCAACGCTGCAGGAGCATTGGGCGCATTCTGCGACATATTGTATTTCTTGATATCGAAATAGGCGACCGTCGCCAGTAGGCGCTTGTCGAGGAATTCCGCCTTCGCGCCGCCCTCCCATTGGATCGCCTGCTGCGAACCGAGCGGCGTGTTCGAGCGCGTTACGCCGTTGTTCACGCCGAATGATTGCGTGTAATTCCCATAGAACGACAGCCATGGCGTCGGCTGAACCACGAGGCCCACGCGCGGACTGAAGAAATGGTCTTTCACGGAAATGCCAAGGACATTCGCTCGATCGAGAGCATTGTTGATGATCGCCGAATTCGATGATTGGGCCGAACTCAGGGCGTACGCATTGTCGTAGCGTCCGCCTATGAGAAAGTGCACCCGATCGTCAAATGCGGAAATCATGTCTTGGGCGTAAAAGCCCTGCCAATCCTGCTTCCTGATAAATGCTGTGCCGTTAGCGGGGGTCAGAAACCGTGAAAGGCCAAACGGCGTGTATATTGGCGCGAAAATGTTGATCGATTGCGCCGAGCCGGCCTGATAAAGATTTCCGACTTGTGAGGTGTTGACGTGATCCGTTCCAAACAGCACCACATGCTGAAGCGAGCCGGTATAGAACTTGCCATTCAAATCGAGAGTTCCGGCGATGCTTCGGAGGGCGATCGGTCCCCAATTGAGCCCCACAATGGATTGGCCGAACGGAAGGTTTGCCGCGCAAAGCGCATTTGGAGCCGCGAGTAAGAACGGAGCGTTGGTGCATTGCAGGAACATGCTGGACTGGATCGAACGCGTATTGTTGTATGCGAATCGATTGGTGACGCTCCAATCTTCATTGAGGTCGTATTTCCAGTCATAGCCGGCGAACCGGCGCATGTCGTGGTCGGGATTATTGACGGTGATGCTCGGATCGGCGAGGTAGCGGCTGATTGGAATGGGCGCCGCATTATATCCTATGGCGGGAATATTCGGATTATTGTCTACATAGTAGAGGTCTTGATATTCGGTATCGACGTTCAGCTTGAAGTTCTGCGTCGGATGATAGGTGACGGTCGCCGAACCAAACCATCTATCGTTGCTGGCGAAATCGACGAAGGATGGATTGTGGTAGTATTCGGCGTTTACGCGATAAAGCCAGCTCTTATCCTCGGTCAGAGGACCCGTGGCGTCCAGCGTCGTGCGCGCCACGCCGAACGATCCGCCCTGCTGCTGCACAGAATAATAGGGCGTCTCTAGCGGTCGCTTGACGATCATGTCGACGAGTCCGCCGGGCTCGATTCGGCCATAGAGCATGGCCGAGGGTCCCTTGACGACTTCGATCGACTGCAGATTCGCGGTGCTGGGGCAGCGCTCGTTCGGCACGAGAACGCCATTTCGATAAAGTTGCGCCATAGAAAGCGTGCCTGTCTGGAAGCCGCGTATCATGAAATTCTGAAAGAGAGTGCAATTCGCCGGCATTGGCGACGTGCTGCTGACATTGGCGACGATTGCCTGATTGAGCGTGGTCGCCTGCTGATCGTCCATCGTCTGGCGCGTCACGGTTTGAACGCTGATGGGGATTTGGAGGATTGGCTTGTTGAGTTTGACCGAAACCGTCCGGTCGGTCTTGTAGCCGGTGATTCGGTCGCCGGTCTGCACGGTGAGAACGTCTGTCGACGGAGCGACGGCGGGGCCCGATATTCCGCTCGCGGGCGCGCGGCTCGTGGCCGGTCCAGGCGCGGTCCGACGCGATGCGCCGCCGATGTCGATCGTTGGAAGAGCTTGCTGCGCGAAGCTCGAAGCGGATGACGAGAGGGCTGCGATGAAGGCGCAGGCAGAGACGCCGCGCCGAAGCGTGCTGTGAGAGGATTTCATTTAAGTATCTCCTGGCGCGTCGCATTTGCGCGCGCAAACCAATGGCTCCTTGCAACCCTGCGGCTGCGTTCGCTTGGTCAGGAGAAAGGCGGCGGTCCACGCGACGAGGCGGCGCCGGTCTCGGCCAACCGCCCCATGGAAACACCGCCGTCGGCGCGGGCGACGGCCGTAATCGTGGCCTTGGGCGCTTGAAATTCCGCGCGCGCCAAAAGAAAGGCGCCCTGAAAGGCCAGCTTGTCGGAGCTACCGATCGGACACAGCATGCAGCAGACGGCGCGCGGGCGCCGATGCGCCGGCTGTCCGCGGCTATCCGCAGCGGGGCCGCAATCAACGGCTGCGAATGCGGTCGCTTCGCCGTTTCCGGCATCGGCGCGTCCCCTCGTCTGCGAGGCCGCGCCGATCGCGAGACTCTGCAGGAGAATGAGAATTGCGAGAAGTTGACCGATGAACCGCAAGGTTTTGTCCTCGACGCCGCAGTGAGGATTTCTGCTTAACAATCAAGCGTAACGACAGCGTAACGAGCTCATTTGTAGGGAAGCAAACGAGCAAAGTATCAAGAAGGTGTTGCAAACGGACAACACCGGCGTGAATGTCGATGCGATCACTTGCGCGCGGCGTTGCGGGCGTTCGCCCGCCGTCGCGGCGCGATGCGGATACAGGCAAGATGCGGATATTGATCGTCGAGGACCAGCCAGAGATGGCCTCTCTCGTGGCGGAGCGACTCACTCGATCGGGCTATGTCGCGGACAATGTCGGCACGCTTGAAGACGCCGTCGAGGCGCTCAAGCAGTACGACTACCCGGTAATACTGCTGGACCGCAGGCTTCCGGACGGCGACGGCGTTTCCATTCTGCAAATGGTGCGCTCGACGAAGCCAAGCACGCGGGTGCTCGTGGTAACCGCGCTTCGATCGATCGACCAAAGGATCGGCGGTCTCGACGCCGGCGCCGACGATTATTTGACCAAGCCCTTCGACGCCGACGAACTTATCGCGCGGATAAGAGCCGTATTGCGACGGTCGAACGCAGCGCTCGTTCCGCCCGTTTCACTCGGCGAGTTGTCTTTCGATCTCAACCAGCGCGAGGCCTTCGTTCGCGGAAAGCCCTTCGTCATTTCCAAGCGCGAGTTGCTGCTTCTTGAGGCGCTCATGCGGCGCGCCGGCCGCACGGTCAGACACAGCACGCTGATTTCGGACATCTATGGGTTTAACGACGCCGTTCAGGTCGATGCGCTGAAAATGTCGATTTCGCGTTTGCGTCAACATCTGAAGGACTGTCGCGCCGGGGTCGAAATTCACACGCTGCGGGGCGTCGGCTACCTGATCGAGAGATCGCGGGCGTGAAGTTGCTTCGATCGCTGTCATCCCGATTGGTGGTCTATTGGGTCGTCTTTTCGATGCTGGCGTTTTTCACGGTTCCCGCGACCGTGCTGCTGCCTCTCGCTTCGCTTGGCATTGAAGACGTCGGCTATGTTCGCCTCGAAGGCCACACGGTGAAACGCGCGCGCAATATTCTCATGCACGCCCTGCGTCAGAGACCCGACGGCGCGCTCTATGTCGAGATGACGGACGAGCTGCGCGCCTACAAGGCGCGCAATCCGGACTTTCGCTATGCTGCGTTCGATCCGGCGACAGGCGCGGTCTTCGAGGGGTCGTCGCGATATCTCGTCGATTATTTCAGCGGAGAATTGTCTCGCCTCGAAATGCTCGGCGCGAGCTTTCATATCCTGGATGATTCCAATTCGAACTCCCGCGGCTCGATGCGTATGGTTCAAACGCCGCTGGGTCGATTCGGCACCGTTGTCTACGGCGCGCAGTTTCATTGGGACGATCTTCTCTACTGGCTGTACTACTATCCCACGACCGCAAACATTGTCGCCTATCTCCCGCTTTGCGCGACGCTTTCGCTCGTCGCCCTGCTCGTCGTGCGCAAGAACTTGCAGCCTCTTCGCTCGAGCGCGGCGAAGGTGGCGGAGATCGACTTGAATTCGCTTGACCAGCGCGTGCCGACCGAAGGGCTGCCCTCCGAAGTCGTTCCTTTCATCGACGCGGTGAACACCGCCTTCGGCCGCGTCGATGACGGCGTCGCGCGCCAGCGCCGGTTCATCGCCAATTCGGCCCATGAGCTGCGCACGCCGATCGCCATTCTAAGAACGCGCGTGGACAAGCTCGATGAAGCTTCGATCAAGCAGGAAATAAAGCGGGACGTTCAGCGCATTCAAACGGTGCTCGAACAGCTGCTGGTGTTGGCCCAGGTTGAGGAGCAGGGCGCGACCGCGCCGATGCCGGAACTGGACCTCGCCGAGGCCGCGCTTGCGGTGATCGCCGATTATGCCCCAATCGCGCTCGGCAACGGCCGGCGCATCGCATTCGACGCGCCTTCTCATCCCGTCATGGCGAAAGGCTATCAGTGGGCCGTCGAAAGCGTCGTCACTAATCTCATCGAAAACGCTGCGCGCGCCGAGCCTGCGGGCGGCATGGTGCTCGTGCGCGTCGCGCCCGACGCCACGGTGGCGGTGGTCGATCATGGAGAGGGCGTGGCGCCGGCCCACCGCGACATGATTTTCGAGCCGTTCTGGCGAAAGAGCGAGACGACGCCGGGCACCGGACTGGGCCTCGCAATCGCGAAAGAACTCATCGAAAGACTGGCCGGGCGAATCTGGGTCGAAGAGACTCCGGGCGGCGGCGCTACCTTCAAGATATCCTTGATGAAATCATAGAGCGCCGCACGCCGGACGGATCACGGCGCGCGACTCGCGCGACGCGCGCCTTGACGCGCGACCTTGCCACCCGATGAAAGTCAGGTTTATCTTCGAGCGGGGGAATTTTGCGCGTTTTCGAACGGACGCGTGACGCGCGCGGTGATGCGCAGGGGGGCTGGAATGACGACTCCAATCGAGCGCATTGTTATTCGCCATCTATCGGGCTCCAAGGCCAATCAGATTGAACAGCTGCCAGTCGGCGATGTGCGCGAATTCGCCATCGGCCGCGATCCGACGTCGAAGATCGCCTTCGATCCGGTCGGCGATAGCGTCGTCAGCCGCAAACATGCGGTGATCCGCATCGAAGGCGAAGGCGATAGGCTCTCCTTCAAACTTTCCGACTCCGGCAGCAGCAACGGCACCTTTCTCAATGGCGAGCGGGTGACCGGCGAAGTCGAGCTGCTTCCCGAAGACACGATCGAACTCGGCGGCGCCAGGGGGCCGAAATTCACCTTCGACGTGCAGCCGCGGCCCGCCAGTTTCGCCGCGCGGACGCAGGTGATCGGGCTCAGCGACACGGCGGCGACCCGCGTCATCAAGACGGCGGAAATCGCCGCGTCAACGGCCGTGAACGCGGCGGCGACCGGCGCAGCCCCCGCCGAGGGAGCGAGCGGCGATTCGGCTGCTCAAAAGAAGTTCGGAGTCGGTCAGGAGACGGTGCAGCGGCTGATCGGCGAGGAACGCCGCGCCTCGCGCGGCGCCTTGACGGCGACGGCGGCGGGGATCGGCGCCGTTCTCGTGCTCGGCGGCGCAATCCTCCTGTGGCAGCAATGGAAGGGCGAGGAGCGCGTCGGCGGCCGGATTTCCGATATCGAGAAAGGTCAGGAAGAAGCGTCCGCCGGGGTCGAAGGCAAGGTGAAATCGATCACCGGCATGACGCCGCAGGAAATCTACGACAAATACAAGGACGCGACGGCCAAGATTTATCTTCATTGGCGTCTTTATGACAAGACGACCGGAAAGCCGGTTTATCACCAGACCTTCAGCATCAAACTCAACAAGAATGAAAGCGTGGTCCTGCCGGCCTATGTCCGGCTCGGACCCAACACGGTCGTGCGATGGCTGACGCTCGACGACGACTACCGGTCGAATCTTCCAATCGACGGCGCCGGTTCCGGAAGCGGCTTCGTCGTCGGGGAGCAGGGCTACCTCCTCACCAACAAACATGTCGCCGCGGGGTGGGAAATACCCTTCGCCGCGCCGAAACGGCGCGGCGTGGTGTTCGAATACAAGGGCGGCCCCGACTGGAAGCGGACCAAGGGATACAAGGGCCCCGATCTGCAGAAATTCGAGGTGATCGATCTCGACGACAGCGCCTATTCGGATATCGACGACTGGGTGCCGGAGTCCGGCGGCCTGATTTTCCCGTCGAAGCCGGCGATCGCGGTGCCGATTGGCGGCGGCAACATTCCCGACCCCACCAAGGCGGACAAGCGCACATTCGAAGGACGCAACGACACGCTCGAAACGCGCTTTCCGGGCAGCCGCCTGAACATCAACGCCAGTCTGGTCCGCGCGTCGTCGGATTCGGACGCCGCCCTCATCAAGATCGATTCGCCTCAGACGCTCAGCACGGTTGAGCTCGCCAACAACGACAACGTCACGGTTGGCGAAAAGGTGGTGGTTCTCGGCTATCCGGCGGTGTCGGTGTCGACGTTTCAGCAACTGTCGACGCAGGAAGGGGGCGGGCCGGTCAGACGCCGTCTCGAAGAGATACCGGAAGCCACGATTACCGACGGCATCGTTTCGAAGCTCTCGCCCGGCGTCAAACAGAGGGAGGGCGTGACGACCTACGGCTCCACGGGAGACGTCATACAGTTGAGCATTACCGCGACCGGCGCCGGCAACAGCGGCGGCCCGGTGTTTGACTCGTCCGGCAATGTGATCGGGCTGTTCACTTACAGCAAGAGCCGCGGCAATGAGCGGGTGACGCTCGCGGTTCCGATCAAATACGGCCGAGATCTGTTGCGTCCGCAGCGCGAGTGAACCAGGGGACGCCAGCGATGACGGCGGCAGGGCAGGCGAACGGCGCTTCGTTGCGCGTGGCGGGCGCGATGCGCACCGATGTAGGTCGCGTGCGCTCGCTCAACGAGGACACCGTCGTCTTCGTCGCTCCAGCCGAACATGACCCGGAAGCCAGACGCGGCATGCTCGCCCTGGTCGCCGACGGGATGGGCGGCCACGCGGCCGGCGAAGTGGCGAGCGCACTGGCGGCGGAGGTCGTTCGGCGTGTCTATTTCTCTCTCGACAAGTCGCCGCTCGAAGCATTGCGGGCCGCGTTCGACGCCGCCAATCGGGCGATCCTTGACTACGCCGCCAAACATCCCGATTGCGCCGGCATGGGAACGACCTGCACCGCGATCGCCGTCCGCGACGGATGTCTGTGGCTCGCCCATGTCGGCGACAGCCGCGCCTATATTCTGCGCGACGGCGAACTGACCCAACTCTCGGAAGACCAGACGCTGCACGCGCAGCTCGTGCGCGACGGCGTGTTGACCGCCGAGGAGGCCGAAAGGAGCCCGGGCGGCAATGTCATCCTGCAGGCGCTCGGAACGCGGCAGGAGATCGCCCCGGCCCTGTCATCCGAAGGACTGCGCTTGCGAGTGGGCGACCGTTTCATTCTCTGTTCCGACGGTTTGTCCAATCTTGCGAGCAATGACGAAATCGCCGACATCGTTTCGCGCCATACACCCAGCGAGGCCTGCGGCGCCTTGATCGCCGCCGCGCTCGCGGCTGGCGGTTACGACAATATTTCGGTCGGCGTGTTCGCCATTGAGCGCGCCGCGCCGAAACACTCCAGCGGCCAGGCGGCGACGCAGCGGATCACGATCGCCGATCCGCCGACAGGCGCGCCGACGGTGAAGATCGAAGCCATCGCAGAGGGTTGAACCATGAGCGACCCGCAAATGATCGGACATTATCGAGTCGTCAAGCTGCTCGGCGTCGGCGCGATGGGCAAGGTGCACGCTGCGGTCGACACCTTCCTCGAGCGCGAAGTGGCGATCAAATCCCTGCGCGCCGAGCTTACTCAGGATCCCGACTTCGTCGGACGGTTCCGCGCCGAAGCGACGAGTCTCGCCAAGCTCAACCACCCGAATATTACGACGCTCTATTCGCCGGTGCTGGAGGGCAACGACCTTTACATGGTCATGGAGCTCGTGCGCGGCCGTCCGCTCGACGAGATATTGCGGGAGCGCGGCAAGCCGCTCGGCGTCAAGGAAAGTCTGGCCGTCATCGCGCAGGCGGCGGACGGGCTCGCTTATGCGCATCAGATGGGCGTCATCCATCGCGACATTAAGCCGTCGAACCTGATGGTCGCCGACGACGGCCGCATCAAGATCATGGATTTCGGCATCGCCCGCGTGCGCGGCAGCGTGCGTCTCACCCGCGCCGGCACGGCGGTCGGCACGCCGCTCTATATGTCGCCCGAACAATGCCGTGGCGGCGAGGGCGACGAAAGGAGCGATCTCTATTCGCTGGCCGTCGTGCTTTACGAGATGCTTGCGGGCGCGCCGCCATTCTCCGGCGCGACCGAATATGACCTCACCCAGGCGCAGATTCACGCCGAGGCGCCGCCGCTCGTGCCGCGAATCTCCGGCGTAACGCCCGAAGTTGAATCGGCGATCATGACGGCGCTGTCGAAGCGTCCCGAGCATCGTTTCCCCAATCTGCGCGGCTTCAGCGACGCGCTCGGCGCGACGGCGCTGCGTATCGACGCCCCGGCCGTCATTCGCAACGCGGGGCATCTCGTCCAGGATTCGACCGCCGAGCGCGACGTGCCGACGCAAGAGCGCCTGTCGACCAAGCTCGTCGCTTTGGCGAAGAGCCGCAGCGCGACGGCGGTGCGCCGCTTCAAGGGTCTGCATCCGGCGTTACAGGGCGTAATGGCCGGCGCCGGCGCCGTCGCGATTCTCGGATCGCTGTATTTTGGCCTGCAGCCTTCGTTTTCTTCCGACGAGCGCAGGTCGAGGGAAATCTCGCTCGCCGACAAGAAGAGCCGCGGCGACGACATTCGAGGTCAGGACGCCGACGCGGGCTATCGCCGCGCCGCGCCGCGTAACAGCACCACATTCGGAGTCGACGAAAACCAGGCGTCGACGGTTCCGGCCTACGATCGAAGACCCAGGGAAGACGAGATTGAGACGAAGTTCGCGCGCACGGAAAGCCGGGCGCGCGAGGGCGATCAAAAGGCGCGATATGAGTTGGGGATGCTGTATCTGCAAACGCCCGGACGCCAGAAACTCGACGATGCGTTCAAATGGCTCAAAATGTCGGCCGAGCAGGGCCATCCCGACGCGCAATACGAGCTTGGAAAAATGTATACTAACGGATTGGTCGATGAGGTCGCGGACGATGTGAGGCTGCGCGAGCGATTGGCCGCCGACTGGTGGGAGAAAGCGGCGCAGTCGGGACACGCCAAGGCGCAATTTCAGCTCGGGCGGATTTATGAAGGCGGGGCGGCCGGCCGCAAGAGAGATCGCCGGGAGGCCAAGGACTGGTACAGCAAAGCGAGCGCTCAGGGCGACGCCAATGCGACGGAGGCCCTGCGCCGCATCCGATAGAATTTGTCTGGCGCGACAACCCCCTCTGTCGCGCTCAGTCGACGTGGCCGATTCCCCCGCCCCCGCCGCCGCCTGAACCGCCGCCTCCGCCGCGCTGGCGATGATGACTTGCGACGCGGACGCGTCCGCGATGATGCGCGTAATGGGGACGCGCATGATAATGACGGCCATACCCGCCGTAGTGGCGCCGGCGACCGCGGAAGCGCAATCCGCCGAGTAGCGCGCCGATGAGACCAAACTGCGCGGACGCCGGCTCGGGGTCCAAAACGATAAGAGGAAGCGTCAGAACGCCGAACAGCAAGGATCGGCGCGAAAGCCGAGTTTCAACTCCAGAGTCAGTGTCAATCATGGAACGCGCCCCCGCAGACGATTAGTTTCCGATTATTGTTCTCGCGGCTGCGGCCTGTCAATTTGAAGAGGCGGCTTTCAAGAGGCGGCATTCAAGGGACGGCTTGGGCCGACGCGCGCATCGATCTCCCTGTCTCGCCGGGGACGATTTCCGCGATTTATCCGACGGTCGCATCTGTCGCAAAGCCGCGAAGATAAGGAGAAGGGCCAATGGGCGACGCCGAACATCGAACCGCCGCCGCGCCTGTCTTCGTCGACGAGCGCGCGGATGGACCGGGAGTTGTCAGTTTTTCCGAAAACGATCCCGCCGCGCCCTTTTATCGCTTGCTGATGAAATTGCGCGCGCCGGTGGCGATGCGAGACATGATGATCGCGCCGGTGCGCGCCTGTTACAGGGGCGAGGGCCTAACGATCGACCCCTCCGAACTTCCGCCGGGCGCGGCGCAGCTTTATCCGCAAGTGTCGGTTTCGACTCTTGCCGTTCCTTCGGACGCCGGTCCGATCCGCTGTGAATGTTTCACGCCGCCCGGCGAAGGGCCGAGGCCGATGATGCTCTATGTCCATGGCGGCGGCTTTGTCGTCGGACGATCGGAAGACACAGCGTATCTCACCAGCCGCATCGCCGCCGAAAACAATATCATTGTCGTCAGCGTCAATTATCGCTGGGCGCCCGAATGGCCATTTCCTGCCGGCCTCGACGACTGCATGGCGGTTCTGCTTTGGATGCGCGACAAAGGCGGCGAAATCGGCGGCGACGCGTCGCGCATAGTGGTCTGCGGCGATTCCGCCGGCGGCAATCTCGCCGCGGCGCTAACGATCAGAGCCCGCGACGAGCGCTGGCCCCTTCTTGCGGCCGTGCTGTTATGCCCGGTGACGGATTTCCGTTTCGAACAATTTCCGTCTTTCGAGCGGCTGGCGCCGACGGGCATCGTGATCGACGCGGCCTTCATGGGATTTGCGCGCGGGGCCTATCTTACGACGCAGCAGCAATGGCGCCATCCCTGGGCAAGCCCGGCGCTCGGCGATTTGCATGGCTACCCAAGAACCATCATCATCAGCGGCGCGGCCGATCCGCTGATCGACGACAATCGCGCCTTTGCGGAAAAATTGAAGGCGGCGGACGTCAAGGTCGAGCATTTTATCGGAAACGCCATGCCGCATGGCTTCTATTTCTTTCCGGGCCTGTTGAGCGAGGCCGACGCCGCCGTCGCGGCGATCGGCGGATTTCTCGCCGACGCGTTGCAGAGATGATGATGTCGTCGGAAGTCCGGCGCTGGCCAGGCGTTGCCGCCTGGGGCGGATTTGTGCAGAATCGACGCCGAATCGGTCTTTGTGACTTGAAAGGTTACGCTCAAGATAAATATTCGCTTCTGGATCGGCCGAAAGCAAAAGTCGTTAAATCGCTTAGTGGTATAATACGTTATTGAATTCTTGCAGAAATGTCTGCTCGCCGAAATATCTGGCGCGCAGGCCGCGCCGATGCCGAGCGATCTGCCACATTCGCGAGGGCGCAATGCTTTGCAGTTCGCCCGAAACCTTGATCTTGGCTGCGTAATCCGGCCTCGGATTAGCCATTCATTATCGATTAAATGAGAGATTCGCCTTAGACTGAAAGGCGGACAACCACCTTTGGAGCGGAATATGCGTTTGACAACGCGCTCTCGCGCCCGGCTTTTTTCGACGGTGGCTCTGGCGGCGGGCGCCGTCGCAACGCTTGGCTGTTGGCGCACGCCCGCCATGGCGCAGGGCTTCTTTTTTTGGGGCGGCGAGAGCCAGCGTCGCGTCGAGCCGGCGCGAGAGCGCAGTCGCTTCGTTCGACCCCGCCACGCCGGAACAAGGAAAACGCCGACCACGGCGGCCGAAAAAACCGGCGCGACGCCAGGGCGCGAGGCCAAGGCCGAGGCGCCGCAACTCGAGCGGCCGCTGTTCCTCATCGCCTCGATCGCCGACCAGCATGTGTCGATCTACAATCACCGCGGCCTCGTCGTCCGTTCGGCGATCTCGACAGGCATGGCCGGCCATCCAACGCCCAAAGGCATTTTTTCGATCATCGGCCGCGAGCGTTTCCATCGCTCCAATATTTATTCCGGCGCGCCGATGCCGTTCATGCAGAGGATCACTTGGTCCGGCATCGCCATGCATCTCGGCGTGGTGCCCGGCCATCCGGCCTCGCATGGCTGCGTCCGGCTCCCTGCCGCATTCGCCGCCAAGCTCTGGGGCATGACCAGGATCGGCGAGCGGGTCGTCATCTCGCCGCATGAGGTGACCCCCGTCGAATTCGACAATGCGCTGCTGCCCCAACCGAGACTGCGGACGGCCGCTGAAGCCGAACAGGGCGATTCGGCAACGCAAGTCGCGGCGGATCGCGCGTCGGTCGCTCCCCAGCCGCAGACGGAGAAGCCCGAACTCAAGACCGGTGGCGAAGCATCCGGCTCGGCAAAAGCGGAGCCCGCCGCAGAGCAGCCGACATCCCCCGTCGTCGCCGAGGCGCCGGCCGCAAAGACCGCCCAGCCGAAGCAGCCGAAGGCGGAGGCCGCCGAGCTGGCCGCCGCCGCCAAAGCCGCGCCCGCCGCGGACCAGCAGCAGGCGGCGTCCGTCGCCGCGGACGCGCTCTCCGCCAATCCACAGCGTCAGGCGGAGCAGCCAAAAACAGAAGCCGGCGCGGATAAGGCGGCGCCTTCGGCAAGCGCGCCCGCGAGCGCCGTCGCCGAACGGCCGATGGTCAATCCGCAGCAATATGCGCAGCAACTCAAGGCCAAGGCGGTCGCCGAAGCCGCCGCCGCCAGCAAGGCGGTCAAAGCCCTGACCATCGAAGCAGAAACCAAGCAGAAAGAAGCGGCGCGAGCCGCGGCGGAGCTCAGCGCCGCCGAAGCGTCTCAGATGTGGGCGCGCACGAAAGCGGAAGCGGCCGCCGCGTCATATGACGCGGCGACGGCGTCGGCCGCCAGCCAGCAGGAGGCCGCCGCGACGGCGGAACGTAGCGCTGCGGCGGGCGACGCGCCGGCCAAGGCCAACGCCGACCGCCTGACGAGAGCCTACGGAAAAGCGTTGCTGATACAGGACGCGGCGCTGTTGACGAAGACGAACGCCGACGCCGTTCTTACCGACGCCATGGCGAGACTAGAACAGGCGAAAACCGCCTCGGCCGCGAAGGATTCCGAATTCGCCGACGCCGATCGCCGCCTGGACGCCGTGAGAACTGCGGCGGCTGCGGCGGTTGTCGCTCAACGGGAAGCCGAACGGCGCGCGGCGCCCATTTCGATGCTGATCAGCAAGAAGGAACGGCGCATCTATGTGCGCCAGGCGCTGGCGCCGCTGTTCGACGCGCCGATCGACATCAGGGACCAGAATACGCCGCTCGGATCGCATCTTTATGTGGCGACGGCCGCCGGCGACGATGGGAAATCGCTCAAATGGCACGTCGTCTCGATGCCGGCCCGCTCCGGCGACGAGCCGACGGGAAGCAGAAAGACCGCCTCCGCCGATACCGGCATGTCGTGGACGGTGCGCAGCGCCGCGAGCCCGACCGAGGCGCTGGAGCGCGTCGACATCCCCAAGGACGTTCGCGACCGCATCGCCGAGCGGCTTTGGACGGGCGCTTCGCTCATTATCTCGGATCAGCCGGTCAGCAGCGAGACTGGCGCCGTCGGCACCGATCTGACGATCAAACTGCGGTAGAGCGCGCCGCCTTGGGGCCTGCCCGGGAGGGCGCCTTTCGGCGCGCGGCGTGATCTACGGCCGATTGATGGTGATGACGCCGCCGGGCGGCGCTTGGTCGATGACCAGCAGTCTGACCGGAGCGGTCCCGGCCGTCGCGCCGAAATGCCAACCATCGACGCTTTCAACGATGAACTCGCCGGCGCGGTAAAGCCGCGGCGGCGAATCCGCCTGCTGGACCTTCAGCTCGCCTTCAAGAACATATGCATAGCGCTGATGGGGATGCTTGTGCTCCGGCAGTTTGACGCCGGGCGCCAAAGCGTAAATCGAAGCCACGACCTCAAGCGGCCCCTGCGGCAAAGCAATCGGCTGCCCCGTGGCGGTTTTGGTCGTCCTGGCGATTTCGGTCACGACCTCGGCGGACGCGCGCTCCTCCGCACAGGAGGCGCCGCTCGCCATCAATGCAGCGCCGAACATTGCGACAAACGCCAAGCGAATCATCTGTTGCTCCCTTCCCAAAATCCAGTCCTGCATTGCCCGTATCGAGGGACTTCTTTCTTCGCGCGCGTCAAACGGCCATGCCGAAAATCTTGCCGACGCTCGCCGTCAGCGCCAGCGCCAGCGCGCCCCAGACCATGACCCGCGCCGTGGCGCGAAGAATCGCTGCGCCGCCCGCTCGCGCGCCGATTGCGCCGAGAAGCGCCAGGAATCCTAAACCCGCATTCGCCGGATGAACTCTGATTTTGCTGTACAATTTCGGCATTTATGGCATCATTTTCAGAAGGTTAGGCTCGTTTGAGCGAGGCGGCGATGACGAACCCGGCGGGTGAATCGGCTAGCGAG
>Ga0194120_10001717_pt1 | contig 39102 bp, 25 predicted proteins | sample TA2MahCa65mmetaG_FD_148642 | JGI IMG/M metagenome (GOLD analysis project Ga0194120, IMG submission 148642) | Freshwater microbial communities from Lake Tanganyika, Tanzania - TA2015019 Mahale Deep Cast 65m | ecosystem: Environmental > Aquatic > Freshwater > Lake | place: Tanzania: Lake...
GTTCCCGAACTGCGCGCGCCAGTCGGCGATCATCGCGGGGAACAGCGTCTCGTACTGCTTCGCGCGACCGACATTCGATTCGCCCTGGTACCACAGCACGCCCTTGAACGAGAGCGAGCGCAAGGGCGCGACCATGCCGTTCCACAGCACGCTCGCCGTGCCCGCGCCGAACTGCGCTCCCGCACCCTGCCCGATCGGCGGCATTTCGCTCATGCGCGCGCCCATGTGGTAGCGCCATGTGCCCGCGAGCGGCAGCGAGCCGAGCGCGGCGTCGTCGCTCGTGATGCGCAGCTGTTCCGGCTTGCCGTTGATGCCTCCGGGGCCGGCGGTGTCGAGCACGCGCACGGCGATCGCGCGACGCCCGGCCTTCACGAGCTCCGGCGCGAGCTTGTAGCGCCGCGGCGCGCCCCAGCGACCGTCCTCGTGCTCCGAGCCGACATGCGTGCCGTCGAACCAAGCGTCGTCGCGGTCGTCGATGGGCCCGAGCTCGAGCGTCGCGCCCTTGCCCGCCCAGCTCGCGGGAAGCTCGATTTCCATGCGGAAATACGCCAAGCCGTCGAAGCCGCCGAGCTCGCCAGAGAAGCTCCCCGGCAGCTGGAAGGTCTTCCACGCAGAGTCGTCGAACCCCGTGCCATTCCAGCCCGCCGCCACGCGCCGCGGTCCGCGCGCGTCCGCGCCCTCCCACCAGCCGCTGCCGCTCGCCTGCTGGCGCTCCCAGCGCAAGTTCGGATCGACCGACGCCGCGAGCGTCTCGAGCGCGCCCGCGAACTCCGGGAACTTCGCCAGCCCCCGCGCGCTCATCCACGACTCGACCGGCGTACCGCCCCAGTCGGCCGTGACGACGCCGACCGGGACGCCGAGCTCCTTGTGCAACATGCGCGCGAAGTAAAAGGCCGTCGCGCTGAAGTCGCCGGCGGTCGCGGGCGAGCTCGTCACCCACTGGCCCTGCACGTCGCGGCGCTCGTGATTCGAGACGCGGTTCGAGACATCGAACACGCGCACTTGCGGCAAGTTCGCGGCCGCGACCTCCTCCGCGGCGCCGGGGTACCGGGGCAGCGCGTTGGGGAAGGATTTCACCTGCCATTCCATGTTCGACTGGCCCGAGCACAGCCACACCTCGCCGATCCACACGTCGCGCACGACACGCTCCCCGTCGCCGAAAATGTGGACCGAGTGCGGCCCCCCGGCGACATCCGCGGCCACTTGCACGCGCCACTCGCCCGCGGCGTCGGTGGTCGTCGTGTACTGACCCTTCGTCCATGACGGCACTACGGTGATCGCTGCGCGGGGCTGCGCGCGACCGAAGAGCGTCGTCGCGTCGCCGCGCTGGAGCACCATGCCGTCGTCGAGCACGGCGGGGATGCGGATCTGGGCCGAGGCGGGAGTGGACAGAGCGAAGAGCACGAACAGCGCGAGGCGGTTTCGCATGGAGTGTTGGACCTCGTAAGGGGAGGACATGACCTACGCAGAATAGCCGCGCGCTGCTGCGCGGCTTCGATTCCGGCGCTGGCGGCACCCAAACGGCAAGCGCCGCGTCATACTATTGCGCCCGTGCAACCCGCCCACGACACGCTCGGCCGAACGCTGGCGAACCTGCGCATCTCGGTCACGGACCGCTGCAACCTGCGCTGCGCCTACTGCATGCCGGAGCAGGAGTACCGCTGGCTCCCGAAGGAGCACCTGCTGAGGCTCGAGGAACTCGCCCGGCTCGCGCGCGTGTTCGCGGGCCTCGGCGTGCACAGGGTGCGCCTGACCGGCGGCGAGCCGCTCTTGCGCCACGACCTGCACGAGCTCGTACGTCTCTTGGCGGCCGTTCCCGAGCTCGACGACATCGCGCTCACGACCAACGGGCTGCTGCTCGCCGAGCAAGCGCAGGCGCTCGCTTCGGCCGGCCTGCACCGCATCACGGTCAGCCTCGACACGCTCAGAGCGGACGTTTTCGAACGCATCACGCGCCGCAGCGGGCATGAGCGCGTACTCGCGGGCATCGAAGTCGCCGCCCGACTCTGGCCCGGCAACGTCAAGCTCGACATGGTCGTGATGCGCGGCACCAACGAGGGCGAGACGCTCGCACTGCTCGACTTCGCGCGCGACCGCGGCGTCGAGTTGCGTTTCATCGAGTACATGGACGTCGGCGGCGCGACACGCTGGAGCCCGACGGCCGTCGTCTCGCGCGCAGAGCTGCTCGCGCAGGTCGAGTCGCGCCACGGTTCGATCGAGCCACTCGCGGCGCCGTCGAGCGCTCCGGCCGAGCGCTTCCGCCTGCGCGACGGCACTGTGTTCGGCATCGTCGCCTCGACGACGGCGCCGTTCTGCTCACGCTGCGATCGCGCGCGCCTCACGGCCGACGGCATGTGGTACCTGTGCCTCTACGCGCGCCTGGGCCTCGACCTGCGCGCGCTCGTGCGCGGAGACGCGAGCGACGCAGTGATCGCGCAGCGCCTGCGAGCGGCGTGGACGCACCGCGCCGACCGCGGCGCCGAGCAGCGCCTCGAGGAGCTAGCGCGCTCCCCGCTCGTCGGCCTCGATGCGCTGCGCAGCGACCCGCACCTCGAGATGCACACGCGCGGCGGCTGAGATCCGCGCCGTGCTCCGTCGCGCAAACGTTGGGGCGACGAACGACCCGCTGGCCTAGCGCTGCGCTTCTTCGCGGTACGCGTCGCGGAACGGCACGCCGGACTTGACCTTGTCGAGCGCCCGCGCGGTGGCGGCGAGCTTGGGATCCGCGCAGGCGGCCGCGAGCGCGGTCGCATCGAACTCGAGCGCGTCGACGAGCCGCGGCAGGAGCGCGAGCATGGTGCTCGCGGCATCGTGGGCGCGGAACAGCGGCGGCTTCACGAGCTGGAAGTCGCGGTGATAGCCGCTCGGCAGATCGCGCAGGAGATCGAGCAGCGCGGCGCGCTCCGCGACGATCGCGCGCGCGTGGGCGCGGGCGAGTTCGACGGCATCGGGATTGCGCTTGTGCGGCATGAGCGACGAGCCCGTCGTGAACGCGACGGGGAGCTTCACGAAGCCGAACTCGCTCGTGCTGTAGAGCCACAGGTCCGCGCTCAGCTTGCCGATGTCGAGCGCGAGCGCCTCGAGCGCGGTCAGGTAGGCGAGTTCCGCGCGGCCGCGGGCGTGCTGGACGTGGGTCACGGGCTCGACGGGGCCGTCGAAGCCGAGCTCGCGCGCGACGAACTGCCGATCGAGCTGCACCGGCAATCCGTAGCCCGCTCCCGACCCGAGCGGACACTCGCGCGTGAGCCGCAGCGCGTGGTCGAGCTCGCCGAGGTCGAGTTCGAAGGCGCGCGCATGCGCATCGAACCACTCCCCCGCCGTCGACGGCATCGCGCGGCGCAGGTGCGTGTAGCCCGGCAGCGGGAGCGTCGCGTGGCGCTCCGCGGCGCGCGCGAGGCTCGCGTGCAACGCCGCCAGCAGCTCCTTCGTCCGGCCGATCGAGTCGCGCAGCCACAGGCGCACGTCGAGCGTGATCTGCTCGTTGCGGCTGCGCGCCGTGTGCAACCGCTTGCCCGCGTCGCCGACGAGGTCGGTCAGGCGCCGCTCGACGGCCGAGTGAACGTCCTCGTCCAGCGCCTCGACGGTCCATTCCCCGGCGCGATGGGACGCGAGCAGGCGCTCGAGGCCGTCGCAGATCGTGGCGCAGTCCTGCGCGCTGATCAGCCCCACTCGCGCCAGTCCCTTGGCGTGCGCCAGCGATCCGCGGAGGTCGTGCTCGACGAGCCGGCGATCCCACAGCGGATCGTCGCCCGTGGTGAAGGCGAGCATCTGCGCGTCGATCGCGTCGCCGCGATCCCACACTGGACGGTGGAAGTTCTGGCTCATCGTGGAGTTCCTAGCGAGCGGTCGCGGGTGCGAGCGCCTCGAGCGCTCGGGGCGCCAAGCGCGTGTAGAAGTCGACGCCAGCCTCGAGCTCCGCGAGCAGCACGAACTCGTCGGGAGTGTGCGAGCGCGCCGTGTCGCCCGGGCCGCACTTGACGGCTGGCACGCCCTGCAAGAGCGCCATGTCCGACATGGTCGACGAACCGATCGCGCGCGCGCGACCCGCGACGGCGAGCGCGACTTGCACGAGCGGATGATCCTCCGCCGTCTCGAACGGCTTGAGGCGCGCCGAGCGCACGCCGAGCTTGGCGTGCGTCATGCGCGCGCCGAGCAGCGCGATGACATCGGCCGCACAGTGGCGCGGCGAGAGGCGCGCGTCGAAGACCGCCTCCGCCTTGTCCGGCACGACGTTGTGCCGCTCACCCGACTTGAGCACCGTCGTCGCGACCGTGCTCGCGCCGAGCAGCTCGTGCGCGCCTTCGAGCTCGAGCCACGGTCCGGCGCGCACGATGTCGCCCGCGGCCTTGACGAGCGCGTTGTCGTGCTCGACGCGCTGCACGTGCGCTGCGTGGCACGAACGGCCGTGCCACTCCGCCGTCACGACCGCGAGGCCCGACTGCGCGCGCACGACCTCGAGCCCCGTGGGTTCGCCCGTGATCGCGCCATCGGGCACACCGCAGCGCTCGAGCACCTTGCCCATCCCGAGGTTCGTCGTCTCCTCGCATTCGTTGAGCGCGAGTTGCAGCGTGCCCTTGCCACTGCGTGTCTCGGCGCACGAGCGCAGCGCGAGCAGCATCGCGACCACGCTCGCCTTCGCGTCGTTCGCGCCGCGGCCGTAGAGCTTCCCGCCTTCCCAGCGCGCCGCGTAGGGCTCGACCGTCCAGCCGTTTCCGACCGGCACCGTGTCGAGGTGCGTGTTGAGCATGAGGCGCGGACCGCGGCCGAGCTCGACCGTGGCCACGAGCGTGTTCCCGAGGCGCTCGCAGTCGATGCGCCAGCCGCGCAGCAGCTCGACGATCGAATCGGCGATGCGCTGCTCCGCGCCCGAGACACTCTCGATCGCGACCAGCGTGGCCAGCAGCCTCGCGCTCTCGGGCAACTCGCTCAACGCGGGCTCCCCGACAACGGCGAGGGCTCGAGCGTGACCTGCTTCAGCGTCTGCTCGCTCTCCGGCGCCTTCTCCGGCTCGCGCGTCACGAGCGTGCCCGCGCCCTGATTGGTGTAGAGCTCCGCGAGCAGCGCGTTCTCGTCGCTGCCCGACACGACGTGCACGCGCCCGACGCCGCCGTACAGCGCCGCGCGAATGGCCGCCGCCTTCACGCGCATGCCGCCCTTGAGCGCGCCCGACTCCTCCATCGCATCGAGATCGGAGATCGAGAGCGCGGAGAGCAGCGACGTCGAGTCGCCGGGGTTCGACAGAATGCCCGGCGCGCCGGTGAGCATCACGAGCTTCGCGGCGCCGAGCGCGACCGCGATCGAGGCCGCCGTGAGGTCCGCGTTGACATTGAGGAAACCTCCGTTGCCGTCGCCCGCGGGCGGGCAGACGACCGGGATGTAGCCGTCCTCGATCAGCGCGAGCAGCGGCTTGGGATCGACCGACTGCACGTCGCCGACCTCGCCGAAGTCGACGATGCCTTCCGTGGTGCGCGTCGGTGCGCGGCGCTTGGCGACGAGCAGGCCCGAGCTCGCGCCCGAGACTCCGACCGCCGGAGCTCCCTCGGCCGCCAGACATGCGACCACCTCGCCCGAGAGCTCGCCCGCGGTCGCCATGCGCAGGGCCCGCATCGCCGTGGGCGTCGTCACGCGGCGACCGTCGACCATGCGCGGCTCTTCGCCGAGCATGCGCTGCAGCGCGTCGGTCTGCGGTCCGCCGCCGTGTACGACGACGACGCGAGCGCCGAGCGCCTGCACGACCGCCACCTGCCGCGCGAACTGACGGATCGCGCTCGTCTTCGCGATCGTGCCGCCTCCAGCCTTGATGACGAAGGTCTTGCCACGGTGCAGGCGCACGTGCGGCGCTGCCTTGAACAGGTCGGTCATTGCGGGAACTCCAAGGGAACGGGGGATTTCGCGCGAATCTGGCTCTTGCGCTCGAGGCTCGCGAACTGGCACTCGAGGAGCGCGGTCTGGGCGTGCAGGCGGTTCTCGGCCTGATCGATCACGATCGACCACGGACCGTCGAGCACTTCGTCGCGTACGACGACGTTGCGCCGCACGGGGAGGCAGTGCATGAAGCGCGCGCGATCCGTGCGCTTCATCCACTCGGGGCTGACGCACCAATCGCGCAGACCCGCGCGCTGCGCGCTCTCCGCCTCGGCGTTGCCCCAGCAGTCGAGCGACGCCCAGGACTTGGCGTAGACGATGCTCGCGTCCTCGAGCGCGGCCTCGCGGTCGTCGGTGATCGTCAGCGTGCCGCCGTTGGCCCGCGCGAGCGCGCTCGCCTGCGCGAGGATCGACTCATGCAAGTCGTAGCCCTTCGGGCGCAGCACGACGACGTCCATGCCGCGTTGAGTCGCCATGCACAAGGTCGAGTTCGGCACGGCGTGCGGCAGCGGCTTGGGATGCCACGCCCACGTGAGCACGAGCTTGGCGCGGCGCGGAACCTCGTAGAAATCCAGCGTGGCCCAGTCGGCGAGCGCTTGGCAGGGATGCCACAGCGCGCTCTCCATGTTGACGACCGGCACGCCCGCGTGCTTGCGAAAGCCGTTCATCAGCGCGTCCCGCAGATCGCGATCGAGCGACTGGATGCCCGCGAACGCGCGGATCGCGAGCACGTCGACGAAGCGGCCGAGCACCGGCGCCGCCTCGCGCACGTGCTCCGCATTGCCCCCGTCCATCGTGACTCCATCCTCGCACTCGATGCCCCACACGCCGTTGCCACCGGCCTGCAGTTGCACGAGATCGACGCCGAGCTTGCCCGCGGCGCGCTGGAACGAGGCCTGCGTGCGCAGGCTGGGGTTGAAGAACAGGATGCCGAGCGCCTTGCCCTCGAAGCGGCGCGCAGCCGCGCCGGCGCGCAGATGCAGAGCGCGCGCCACGAGTTTCTCGACGTCCGCCGTCGCGACCTCGCTCAGATCGTAGAAGCCCTTCACGCCTTCACCTCCAGCGTCTCGAGCGCGCGTCCGAGCGCTAGCGCGTCGGCGGGCGTCAAGGTCAGCGCGGGCGAGAGGCGCAGCACTTGCGGATCGTCGCTGGTGCCGACGAGCACGCCCTGCTCGAGCAGCAGGTCGCGCACGGTCGCGGCCTTGAGCTCGGGCTTGACCACGAGGCCGAGCAGCAGTCCCGCGCCGCGGACCGACGCGATCGGCCCGCGCAGTCCGGCGACCTTGAGCGCCTCCGAAGTCGCGCGCACGTTGGCGAGGAACTCAGGCTGTCCCACCCGGCGCGCGACCACCGCCGCCGCCGCGAGCACGAGCGGCCCGCCACCGAAGGTCGAGCCGAACAGCTTGCCCGACACGGCCTGCGCCATCTTGGTGCGGATCACGGTGATGCCGATGGGCAGACCACCGGCTGCGCCCTTGGCCGTCGTGAACGAGTCCGGCACGACGCCGGTGTGCTGCGATGCCCACGGCGTGCCGAGGCGTCCGTTGCCGGTCTGGACTTCGTCGAAGATCAGCACGGCACCCGTGCGATCGCACAGGCGCCGCAGCGTCCCGAGGAACTCCATGCTCGGCTCGGTCACGCCGGCGAGCGACTGGTAGGGCTCGAGAATCACGGCGCCCACGGTCGTGTCGATCGCCTTCGCGGCCATCTCGACGTCGTTCCACGGCAGCTTGACCACGTCGAACGGCGTCGACGGGAACGCGGCGAGCTTCATGTCGCTCACTGCCGCCGCGGCCGCGGTGCGCCCGTGGAAGGCGCCCTTGAAGAACACGACTTTGCGACGCCGCGTGAAGGCGAGTGCGTGCTTGAGCGCGCTTTCGTTGGCCTCCGCGCCGCTGTTGGACAGGAACACGCTCCAGCCGCCGTCGCAACTAGGCAAGTTGGGTTCGAACGCAGTCAGGAAGCCGTGGCGCGGCTCGTGATCGAGCAGGTTCGTGGCGAACGACAGGCGCTGCCATTGCTCTTGGATGACCCTGCCGAGCCCCGCATCGCCGGCGCCGAGCGTGTTGACGCAGTGGCCGCCGTAGAGATCGAGCAGGCGTCGGCCGCCCTCGAGGATCAGCTCGTTGCCCTCGGCGCCGACGACGTGGAGAGGCAGACGCGCGTAGGCGTCGATTTCACGCAGTTGCATGTCAGTTCACTCCCAGACCCGCGCGAGGCAGGCCCCAGTGCTCGGGGAATCCGAGCATCACGTTCAGGCACTGCAGCGCCTGTCCGGCGCCGCCCTTGGTCATGTTGTCGAGCGTGCAGAGCACGTTGAGCACGTCGCCGCGCACGTGCACGGCGAGCTGCGCGCGATTGGACGCGCTGATCGAGCGCAGGTCCGGCACCTTCGAGCCGTCGAGCACTTCGACGAACGTCGAGCCGCCGTAGAGCTCGGTGTAGACCGCGCGCGCCTCCGCCGTCGTCACCTTGCGCAGCAACGGCAAGGCGGCGGTCAAGTGGATGCCGCGCGCCATCGGCCCGGAGTGCGCGATGAAGTGGATCGGCGGCACGCTCCCGTGCGGCTCGAGCGCTTGCGCCAGCTCCGCTTCGTGGCGATGTCCGTCGAGCGAGTAGGCCCACATGTTCGCGTGGCGCCAAGGGTGGTGCGTGCCGGGCTTGGGCTCGATGCCCGAGCCACTCGAGCCGGTGATGCCGTTCAAGATCCACGGCCGCGACGTGTCGAGCAGCTTCGCGCGCGCGGCGGGCACGCAGGCGAGCTGCAACGCGGTGGCGAAACACCCGGGCGCCGCCACGCGTCGCGAGCGCGCGATCGCCTCGCGGTGCAGCTCGACGAGTCCATAGGTGAAGCGCTCGAGCTCCGCCGGCGCGGGGTGCGAATGCCCGTAGGCCGCCTGATAGCGCGCGGGGCTCGCGAGGCGGAAGTCGGCGGCGAGATCGACGAGGTACAGATTCGATGCGAGCGCGCCGAGCTCCGCGGACAACTTGGCCCACAGGTTCGCGGACTCGCCGTGGGGCAGCGAAAGGAACGCGACCGCGCGCGAGCCACCCACGAGCGCGTCCGCGATCGCGGCGCGCGCTTCGTCCACGTTGCACGTGCGCGCGCGCGTCACCAGATGCGGCTGCGCCTCGGCGACGCCCTGCTCGCTGCGCGACACCGCGCCGCGCAGCTCGAGCCCCGGATGGAGGTCGAGCAGTCGCAGCAGCTCGCCCGCGAGCATGCCCTTGGCGCCGAACACCCACGTCGGCACGGTCGCGGCGCGCGTCAACGTCGCGTTCATGCGCCCACCGTCTCCCGACCGAGCTTGAGCCCCTTCTTGCGCAGGCCGTTCAACACGGCCTCGGTCAAATTGCGGCCCTCGCGCAGCGCGTTGAACGCCGGCACGCCGAGCTTCTCCTCGCAGAAGCGCCGCCCGACGGGCGTGTCGGTCACGCGCCCGCTGGTGACGTCGACCGCCAGACCGTAGCGCTCGCGCAGGAGCATCTGCCCACCCCACGCGCCGACGGGGTCCTGCGCGCACAGCACCACGCTCTCGATCGCGTGGCGGATCGACTCGTCGGAGAGCAACGACTGCACGCCGTAGGTTCCGAGCAGTCCGTCGCCCATCTCGAGCACGATCAGGTCGGGCTCGGCACCGGCGAGGTTGGCGATCAAGCTGTGCGCCGCCGGCACCGACGTGCTCTCGTCGGTCGTGACGACGCCGAAGTCAGTGAAGATCGCGACCGGCTCCGCGCCGCAGTCCTGCATTTGCAGGATGTCGCGACGCAGCGAGACGCCCGTGAGCTTGCCTGCCGCGACCCGCAGGCCCTTGTGCGAGAGTTCGCTGATCAGGATCGACGCGGCCGTGGTCTTGCCCGCGTCCATGCAGGTGCCGACGAGCACGATCAGCGGCGGCAGTCCCTCCGAGCGCGTGGGCATCGGCTGGGTCGGGAGCGCCGCGCGCGCGATGTTCGCCGGAATGCCGACGCGCGTCGCGAGGTAGGGGAACTCCATCACGGAACCGAGCACCTCGAGCCGGAACGGCTCGCCGGTCGCGGCCGTGGCTTCCGCGCCCGTGCCGATCACGCCGCCGAGGTTGAGCAATTGCAGCTCGTCCCCCACCGCGACCTTGGTCGGCACCTTGCCGCTGAATCCGTACAGCGCGTCGCGATGGCCGAGCGCTCCGGCGATGATGTCGCCGGGGTGCAGCGCGACCATGCGCCCGTGCACGTCCTCGAGCGTGTTGTAGCTCGTCTTCGCGTTCTTCACGCGGCACGCCACGACCGTGCCAGCCTGCGCCGGGATCGCATCGCCGAGCACCGCGTTGCGATCGAGTCCCAGACGCAGCGTGACCGACGCGATCTTGTCGAGAGTGCAGCGCTTCATTTCGCGCTCTCCGCGGTGGCCTTCTCGCCCGCGCGACGGAACAGCCGCGCCGGTTCCGCCAGCGCGCGCGCGAGGCCGAGCGCGCCCTGCGGCGTGGCGTTGGAGCCCGCGCGCTCGCCGTACTTGGCGTCGCTCGCGGCCAGCATGCTGTAGGGCGACGACACGCCTTCGACCAGCGCCGAGCCGGGCTGCACGCGCACCTTGACGGTGCCCGTGACGCGCTGCTGCGTCGAGGCGAAGAACGCCTCGAGGTCGCGCTGGAACGGATCGTGGAACAGGCCCTGATGCAGACGCCGGCCGTAGACGTCGCCCAGATGGTCCTTCCAGAAACGCTGGTCCTCGATCAGCACGAGCTTCTCGAGCTCGCGGTGCGCCTCGATCAGCACTTCCGCCGCCGGAGCCTCGAACGCGATGCGCCCCTTGATGCCGAGCACGGTGTCGCCGAGGTGGTAACCGCGACCGACGCCGAAGGCACCGGCTTCTTCGTTCAGGCGCTCGACGAGCGTCACCGGATCCATCGGCAGGCCGCCGAGCGAGACGGGGATGCCGCCCTCGAAGCCGACTTGCAGCGTGGCGCGGCCGTGGCCGTTCTTCGTCCAGTACCACGCTTCCTCGGGCAGCGCCTGATCGGACGTGTGCAGCTCGCCGCCGCCGATCGTGACGCCCCACAGGCCCTGATTGACCGAGTACTTGCCGCCCGCGGCCGGAACCGGAAGGCCTTGATCCGCGAGCCACTTGCGCTGCTCTTCGCGGCTCGGCGCGAGGTCGCGCACGGGCGCGAGCGCCTTCAAGCCGGGCGCGATCGTCGCGAGCGCGGCCTCGAAGCGCACTTGGTCGTTGCCGGCCGCGGTGCAGCCGTGCGCGCAGGCATCGAAGCCGCCTTCGGTCGACATGCGCGCGAGAATCTCGGCCTGCAGGCCGCGCTCGGCGCCCACCGAGAGCGGGTAGGCCGCGCCGCGGCGCACGTTGCCGGCGATCAGCCAGCGCACGACGCGCGAGAAGAGCTCGGCGCGCGCGTCGACGAAGCGGTGCTCCACGGCGCCGAGCGCGACGGCGCGGCTTGAGATGTCGCGCCGCTCGGCCGCGCTCCAACCACCGCAATCGACGGCCAGCGTCGTGACCTGCGCCTTCTCGACGCGCGTGAGCCACGCGACGAGGTAGGACGTGTCGAGACCACCGGAGTAGGCAAGCAGAACGCGCATCGAAGGATCCTCGGGGAGTTGCGGAACACCTCACGCCGCCGAGCGGCGCGAGCAGGGGAACGAGCAGACACGGAGCAGGGCGTGCGACATGGAGGCGCCGCCGCTAGAGCAGTTCCTGCACGCGACGGCGCACGCGCATGGACGCGGCGTGGCTGTCGGATGCGACCAGCACGGTGTCGTCGCCGGCGATCGTGCCGACGAGACCGTCGATGCCCTCGGACTCGAGGGCGCGCGCCACGGCGCTCGCGGCGCCGGGCTCGCAGTGCAGCAGCACGAAGTGCGAGACGGGCTGCTCGGAGCGCAGCAGACTCTTGAGCACGGCGAGCGGCGTGACGCGCTCTTCCTCGCTGACGCGGTAGAAACCGGCCTGCTTGGCGACGTTGAGCACGCGCAGGTCGCGCGAGAGCACCGGCTGCGAGGTCTGGAAGCCCTTGCGCTCGAGGAGCTCGAGGAGCACCTCTTGGCTGGCGATCTCCTCCTCGCGGAGCAGCTCGCGGATGGCATCGCGGCGTAGGTCGGGGTCAGCCATGGCGTGGGGTCATGAACGGGTCGAGCTCGTGAGCGAACGTTTATTCGCTCAGAACGAAAAATTAGTCACCGAATAATCCCAGTTCAAGGGCCGCATATCTATTCTCAGCATTCGCGGCGGGCGCGAATGACGTCGGCTCGCACGACCCCGCGCGGGCCGCTGCCTCGGCCCCCCGCGGCGCGACGCTCAGCGCACGAGGCAGGGATAGGCTGCGTCGAGCCGCGCGCGCAGTGCCTCGAGCGCGCTACGGGCCTGCGACTCGAGCTCGGCGGACCCGGGCGCGAGCAGGTTTGCGCGCTCGATCCAGTCGTCGTCCGCCCCCACGGGCAGCCGGAAGAGCTGCTCGTGGCGCAGCAGCGAGCCGTCCTCGGCGCGCGCCGTCTCGCGGATCAGCTTGAAGCCGCCCGCCGCGAGCGCCTGATCGTGGAAGCGCCCGACGAACGGCGCGGGAATGCTCCCGTCCGCCAAAGGGACGAAGTTGGGCTGGAAGCGCTCGCTGTAGAGCTCGCTGCGAGCGCCCGAAGGCGTCGCGCCCGTGAGTTCCGAGGCGAACGAGAGCGAGTCGTGCTCGGGCACCTCGACGCCGCACAGCTCCGCCACCGTCGCGAACAGATCCACCGCCAGCGCCGTGGCGTCGCTCGCCGTGCCCCGCAGCTGTGCGGGCATGCGCGGCGAGCGCACCAGCAGCGGCACTTCGACGCCGCCCGAGAACATCGTGCCCTTGCCGTGGTGGCGCAGGTACGGCGGGCGGAACGCGCGCTGCGCCATGCCGTTGTCGCCAACCAAGATCACCGTCGTGTCGCTCTCGTCGAGCGCGCGCAGCAGTCGCCCGAGCTGGCCGTCGAGCGCCGCGAGCATGCAACGCGCCAGCGCCGCATCGCTCGGATCCGAGTGATCGCAGGCCTGCGTACCGGGCAAGTCGAGCGTGACGTGGTGCAGCGGCTCGTGAATCGCGTTGTACGCGACGTACAGAAACCACGGCTCCGGCAGCGTGCTCGCGAGCGCGATCGCGTCGTCGGTCGTGTCGACGGTCGGATAGCCCTGCGGCGTGCGCCCGTCCCTTGTCGTCACGCACGGCAACGCCTGTTCACCGCAGGGACTCTCCCCCAAAGCGAGCGCCGTCGCGTACGTCTTCTCCCAGCGCCAGTAGCCGCCGTCATCTTCCGCGGCCTCGCGATCCTCGCCCAAGTTGAAGAGCGAGCCGGCGTAGCGCTCGAACCAACGCCCCGGCGGCTCGCCGAGCGGTGCGAGCGGATTGCGCGCGAGCTCATCGACGCCGGAGAGATGCCACTTGCCGACGGCCGCGGTCGCGTAGTGCGCGTCGGAGCGCGCGAGCAGGCCCGGCAAGAGCTCGTGCACCGGAGCGAGCCCGGACGTGCGCTCGTCGGCGCTCGCCATCACGACCTGTCCGATCCCCGAGTGCAGTCCGTGCATGCCGGTCAGGATCTGCGCGCGCGTCGGAGTGCACTTCGGGTTGGCCCACGCCTGCGTGAAGAGCATGCCGCGCGCGGCGAGCAGCGCATCGATCTCGGGCGTCGCGGCCGGTCCGAGCGACGGACGCCCCCGCTTCGCGTACTCGCGGTCATAGGCACCGATCAACCCGGGGCTCACGTCGTCGAGCACGATCACGACCACGTTGCCCGGATGCGCACGCTGCGGCTCGCTCTCGCGCGAGGTGCACGCGAGCGCCGCGAAGCCGAACGCGAGAGCTGCGCTTCGAATGGCCATTCGGTCGTGCACGTTAGCCCCCACGCGCGCACTCCGGTAGCGCATGCGTCGCGTGGGACGCGCCTCGACGTCCTCACGGCGCTGGGCGTCACCCCCCACCGCCCGCGGCACGTGGCGGGCGCGAACGATCGCTCGAACGCCGCATTGGCGGGCGCGTGAGCGCCGCATTCGTGGGCCGACCTCGCCGCCATCTAGAATGAGCGACACCGCGGCGCCTCACAGGGGTTCGATCCCAGGGGTCGGAACTCGATCCGCATGCCCCCTGCCGCACACCCACCATGGACAAGTCTCTGCTCCCGACCCTGCTCGCCGCGACCATCGCGGGATCCGTCACGGCCCTCTTCGTCACCCGTGCTCAGCACCGCTGCGCCGCTTCGAGCTCCGGCCTCATCGTCGCGGCTCCCGCTCCCGAAGCGGCGGCGGCCACAGGCGGCATCGAGGCAAAGGTCGCGGCACTGCGCAGCGAAAACGACGCGCTGCGCTCGCGCATCGAGGCGCTCGAGGGACGTCCACTCGGCGATTCGCGCGCGGCGGTGACGAGCGTCGAAGAGGTCGCGGCGGCGGCGGCGGCCAAGCTGCAAGTCGAGGGCAAGATTCCGCCCGCCTCGGGCGAGGTCTTCACGCAGGTCGAGCAGGCGCTCGAGACGATTCGCGCCGCCGAGCGCGAGGAAGCGACCCGCGCGCGCGAGCAACGCGAGCTCGACCACATGGAGGAGCGCCTCGGGCAGCTCGCGGAGCGCCTTGACCTGACGAGCGCGCAAGTGAACGACCTGCGCGCGCACCGCATCGCGCAGCAGAAGATCGAAGACGACTTGCGCGCGCAGCGCGAGACCGGCATGGAGCGCGACGCCTACCGCGTCGCACGCGAGCAGGCGCGCAGCGTCGAGCGCGAAGAGCTCGCGCGCATTCTCACTCCGCAGCAGCTCGAACAGTACAACGCTCGCAACGATCGTGTGGACCGCGCGCGCGACGGCGGCCGCGGTGGGAACGGCAACGCGGGCGGCGCAGACAACCGCGGCGGAGCCGGTGGAAAAGGCGGCGCGCCCGGAGCGGGTCGCGGCGGCGACGGCGGCAACGGCGGCGGCGGACGCCGAGGCAACTGAGTCCGATCTCGCGTCGCGCTCGTCCGCGGCGCCCCGCGAACGCTCGCTTGGGCCTGCTCTGCCCGCCGCGCTCGCTCAGGCGAGCAGCGGCGTCACCACGCGGCCCGCGACGTCGGTCAGGCGGAAGTCGCGGCCTTCGCTGCGATAGGTGAACCGCTCGTGGTCGAGGCCGAGCAGGTGCAGGAGCGTGGCGTGCAGGTCGTGCACCTCGACGGGATTCTCGGCGATGAAGTAGCCGAGCTCGTCGGTCGCGCCGTAGGTGATGCCGGGGCGAATGCCCCCGCCGGCGAGCCAGATCGTGAAGCAGTGTGGGTGGTGATCGCGCCCGAGGAACTGCGAACCATTGCGCTCCTCGTTCATCGGCGTGCGGCCGAACTCGCCGCCCCAGATCACGAGCGTGTCGTCGAGCAGGCCGCGCTCGGCGAGGTCCTCCACGAGCGCCGCGCTCGCACGATCGGTCTCCTCGCAGCGCCGCCGCAGCGAGTGCAGCAGGTCGTCGCCTTCGCCCGTGCCATGGCTGTCCCAGCCCCAGTGGTAGAGCTGCACGAAGCGCACGCCGCGCTCGAGCATGCGGCGCGCGAGCAGGCAGTGGTTGGCGAAGCTGCGCTCGCCGGGCTGCGCGCCGTAGCGCGCGAGCGTCTCGGGCGACTCCTGCGCGAGCTCGAGCAAATCGGGCACGCTCGTCTGCATGCGGTAGGCGAGCTCGTACTGCGCGATGCGCGCCTCGAGTTCCGGATCGCCACACGCTCCCATGCGCCCGCGCTGCAACGCGCCGAGCGCGTCGAGCTCGCGCCGCCGCAACTCGCGCGACACGCCCTCGGGATTGGCGAGAAAGGGAACACCCTCGTTGCCCGGCCGAAAACGCACGCCTTGATGCTCGCCGGGCAAGAACCCGTTGCTCCACAGCGCGGCGCCGCCGTCGGGCTGAAACTGGCCCGAGGTGAGCACGACGAAAGCCGGCAAGTCGTCGTGGATGCGGCCGAGCCCGTAGCTCACCCACGAGCCGAAGCTCGGCCGCCCGATGCGCGCGTGTCCGGTGTGCGCGAACATCTGAGCGGGAGCGTGGTTGAACTCCTTGGTGCGCATCGAGCGCACGATCGCGACGCGATCCACGATGCGCGCGAAGTGCGGCAGCAGCTCGCTCACCTGCGCGCCGCTGCGCCCCTGTCGCGCGAACTGAAACGGCGAGCCGAGCAGCTTGGGCGTGCCCTTGATGAACGCGAAGCGCTCGCCCTTGGTGAAGCTGTCGGGCACCGGCTGGCGGTCGAGCTCGACGAGCTTGGGCTTGGGATCGAACAGATCGAGGTTCGACGGTGCGCCCGCCATGTGCAGGTAGATGACGCGCTTGGCCTTGGGCGCGAAGTGCGGCACGCCCTGCGAGCGCGCGGAACCCGAGAGCAGCGACGACAGGGCGAGCGAGCCGAGCGAGAGCGACGCTCCCTCGAGGAAGCGGCGGCGAGTGAGTGCGGCGCGGAAGTCTCGCGTCTCCATCGTCAGTTCCTCACCACCGTATCGTCGAGGTTGAGCAGCACGCTCGCGACCGAAGCCCACGCGGCGAGTTCGGCGGCATCGACGGGGTTGCGTTCGAGCAACGCGACCCGCTCGCGCGCCTTCGCGACGTCGGAAAACTCCGTTCGCGCGTCGCGCAAGAGTGCGAGCAACACGTCCGACTCCACGGCACTCGGCGCGCGCGCCGTGCAGGCGAGGAAGGCCCACTCCAGCCGCTGCGCGTCCGGGCCGCCGCGTTCGCGCACGATGCGCCGCGCCAGCGCGAGCGAGCATTCGACGAACGCGGGGTCGTCGAGCAACGCTAGCGCCTGTAGCGGCGTGTTCGTGCGGTCGCGACGCGTACACGCGATCTCGCGGCTCGGAGCATCGAAGAGCTGGAACGTCACATACGGAGCGGTGCGCTTGGCGAACGTGTAGATGCCGCGGCGATGGCGGTCGACGCCAGCGCTCTCGCGCCAGTCTTCGCCGGAGTAGGCCGAATTCCACGTGCCCGCGGGCTGCGGCGGAAACACGCTCTCTCCGCCGAGCGACTCGACGAGCAGGCCGCAGATCGCGAGCGCGTTGTCGCGCAGCATCTCGGCTTCCATGCGCATCCGCGCGCCGCGCGCGAGCTCGATGTTGTGACGATCGCGCCCGTACTCCTCGCGCGAGACGTCCGAGCTGCGTCGATACGCGGCCGAGGTCACGATCGTCTCCACCAGCGCCTTCATGTCCCAGCCGCGCTCGACGAACTCGCTCGCCAGCCAGTCGAGCAACTCGGGATGCGTCGGCGCATCGCCGCGCAAACCGAAGTCCTGACCCGTGGCGACGATGCCGCGGCCGAAAAAGAGCTCCCACGTGCGGTTGACGTGCGCGCGCGCGGCGAGCGGGTTGGCGGAACTCGCGAGCCAGCGCGCGAGAGCGAGCCGCGCCGGCTCGTCGCCGCGAAGCTCGCCGAACAGCGCCGGGATTCCCGCCTCCACAGGCTCTCCCGGCGCGAGGAAGCTGCCGCGCACGAAAACGTGGCTCGGACGCGGTGTGGCGAGCGCTTCCATCACCATCACGGTCGGGAGCGTCGCTTCGATCTCAGCGCGGCGCTGGCGCAAGTTCGTGAGCTCGTCCGCGAGCGCGCTGCCGAGCACCGACGGCCCGCGCCGGTACCAGTCGCGCAACTGGCGAGCCTGTTCCGCGCTGCGCTCCTCGCTCGCGAGCTTCAGCAACGCCCCGATCTGCGGCGTGATGCGGTCATCGGTCAGAGTTCCGACGTCGAACGCAAAGCCCGATCCTCCGCCGCCGTTGGTGACCTTCACCAGCAGCTCGTTCCGTCCTTCGCGCAACCGCACTTGCAGGCGAGTCGGCGTGCCCGTGTAGGTCGTGTAGTCATTCGACTCGTGCAGCAGCTTGCCGTTCAGCCAGAGCTTGAACGCATCATCACCACCGACGAAGAGCTCGAGCTGCTGCGAGTGGCTCGCGTCGATCTCGCGCGTGAAATAATGGCTGCAACGTTCGCCTTCGAGCGGGAGCTTCTGTTGGTTGGGCTTGAGTTGAAGCTCCTTCCAAACGAGGGCTCCATCTCGATAGCTCGCAGCGAACGGCAGGCCGTCGCGCAATTCGAGCTCGGGCTCGAAGGTGGCGTCGCGAGCCTCTTCGAAGCTGGCCGCGTCGAACGGCCCGACGCGTCGCCAAGGCGCCAAGATCGGCCGACGGAAGAGTCCCAGCGTCGGTGTGTGGCTGCCGGTCGAGATGCGCAGGCGCCCGGTGGCATGGCGCGGGTAGGGCGACTCGAAACGCAGGCGAATCTGGAGCTGGTCTCCGACAGCCGCGACCGGATAGCGGCCGGAAAAGCGCTGAAATTCGGCGAAGTGTGGGCTGCTCGTAGCGCCCCCGATCGCCCACCCCGTGCTGAGATCGCCATCGACCGAGTTCGCGGCGCGGAAGGGTCCGTTGCGCTGCTCGAAATCGACATCGTGGGCGGAATAGCCGCTGGGGTGGACGCTCGTGACACCGTCGTCGCCGATCACCGCGACTTCGAGCTCGGACAGCACGAAGTTTCCATGGCTCGCTCGCCCCGGACCACGCGCTTCGCCCTCGAGCGGCAGCACGTCGAGGCGCACGAGCTGCACCTGCTCCGGAGGCGGTCCGCGGAACGTGTAGCTCACGCGGTCCGGCTCGGGCCCCGTGACGGTGATCGTGCCATCGTCCGCAACCGCGAATGCCAAGGGCTCGGGTGAGTCGCTCTCCAGCTCCGTGGGGATCCACGCGCTCCACTGGGTTTCTTTGCGGGAGTTCTGCTGGAACAGTCGGATCGCCTCCCACTCGCGTTGCTCCTCGTCGAGCGCCTCGTCGGCAGCCGTGAGCTTGCGCTCCAGCTCCTCGATGCGCTTCGCGATGGCCTCGATTTCGCGCTCCTGCTCCGCGGTCGGCGCGCGCAGCACGGGCTCGGGCGTCTTGCCCCCGTCAGCGGTCTGGTTGAGCGCCGCGAACAGCTTGTAGTAATCGCGCTGCGAGAACGGATCGTACTTGTGGTCGTGGCACTGCGCGCAGGCGAGCGTCGAGCCCATCCAGATCGTCGCGGTCGTGTTGACGCGATCGATCACGGCCGCGCTGCGGAACTCCTCCGCATCCGTGCCGCCTTCCTCGTTGAGCATCGTATTGCGATGGAACGCCGTGGCGATGCGCTGCGAGCGCGTCGCGTCCGGGAGCAGATCCCCAGCGAGCTGTTCGATCGAGAAGCGGTCGAACCGCAGGTTGTCGTTGAGCGCCGCGATCACCCAGTCGCGGTAGGGCGCCATCGAGCGCCGCGCGTCCTTCTCGTACCCCTGCGTGTCGGCGTAGCGAGCGAGATCGAGCCACGGCCGCGCCATGCGCTCGCCATAGCGCGGCGACGCGAGCAACTTCTTCACGAGCTGCTCGTAGGCATCGGCGCGCGTGTCGTTCTCGAACTCCGCAACCTCATCGAAAGTCGGCGGAATCCCCGTCAGGTCCAAGTGCAGCCGACGCACGAGCGTCGCTCGGCTCGCCTCCGGCGCCGGCGTGATTCCCCCGCGCTCGAGCCGCTCCTCCACGAACGCGTCCACTTCATTGCGCACACGCTCGCGATGCGCGACCCGCGGCACCGCAGGCCGCAGCGGCCGCTGGTACGCCCAGTGCTTCGCTCGTACATCGACCCCTGCCGCCTCGTCGGGCCACTGTGCTCCCCCATCGATCCAGCGCCGAATCGTCTCGATCTCCGCCGCCGACAGCGGCGCCGCCTTGTGCGGCATGCGCTCGTCGGAGTCCTCCGCCAACAGCCGCGTGTACAGCGAGCTCGCCGCCGCATTCCCAGGCACGATCACCTGCTCCGTTCCGCCATGGGAGCCCGCCAACGCCCGCTCCCGCAAGTCCAACCGCAAGTCCGCTTTGCTCTTTTTCGCCCCATGGCACTCCACGCAGTGCCGCTCCAACAGCGGCGCCACCTCGCGCCCAAACTCAACCTCCTGCACCGCCCCGAGCGCAACGAGCACCACCAGCGACAACATGCGCTCCAGTCTATCCCCCACCGCTCACGCACCTCTTGGCGCCAACCACACGAACGGAACGAACGCGCTGCGGTTCAACCCTGCCCGCCGTGGCCCTCTCAAGGCGGCTCCAGAAACAGAGCCGGGGCGCCCCGAAGGGCACCCCGGCTCGTTTCGCAGGAGCGGCCGCGCCGCTCACGCCATCACGGGCAGGTCTTGAACTGCAGAGCGTTCGAGAGGTTCGTGGTGCCCGGAGCCGTGGGGTCGCGGAACCACGCTTGCACGTTGACGATCATCCCAGCCTGGAAGGGCTGGCCGAGGGCCGTCGGGCGCGCGGCGAGGAAGCCCAGGAAGTCGAGCGAAATCGTGCCGTTGCAGCCGCCGACGGTGCCGCCGGTGCTGACGGCGTTCGCGCGCTGGATCGGCGACTTCACGCACAGGGTGCTCGTGTTGCCCGGCGCCCAGACCGACGACTTCGGTCCGAACACGCCGTAGAAGAGCAGGCCCTGCTTCTGGCCTTCGACGCTGCTCGCGGTGAGCACGAAGCCCGAGGACGCGGCGACGCTCGGAGAACCCGCGGCCGACATGACCGGCGAGCAACCGCTCGAGGTGGTCGACGGAGAGCAGTAGGACACGATGCCGGGGCAGGCCGCGCACTGGTCGGGCGTGCCGTCATGGTTGACGTCCCACTGCGTGCCAGCCGCGAGCTCGCACACGTCACCCACGCCGTCCGAGTCGCAGTCAGCCTGCGTCGGGTTGGCGATGGCGTCACAGTTGTCGACGCAGTCCCGGATGCCGTCGCCGTCGGTGTCGATATCCGAAACGCCGCAGCCGCAGAACCCGGGCGCGACCTTGTTGGGGTCGTTGGGGCACAGATCGTTGCAGTTGGGCGTGCCGTCGTTGTCGCTGTCGGTGTCGGCCACGCCGCACCCGCACACGCCCGGAGTCGCCTTGAGCGGGTCGTTCGGGCAGCCGTCGCAGGCGTCGCCAACCTCGTCACCGTCGCTGTCGCCCTGCGGCGGGTTGTACACCGTCGGGCAGTTGTCGCAGGCGTTGCCGACGAAGTCGTTGTCGGTGTCGAGCTGGTTGGTGTTGGCGGTCTGCGGGCAGTTGTCGCAGACGTTGCCCACGCCGTCCTGGTCGCCGTCGGCCTGAGCCGGGTTGTAGGTCGTCGGGCAGTTGTCCTGACAGTTCAGGTCGCCGTCGCCGTCGCTGTCAGCGTCGGCCACGCCGCAACCGCAGACGCCCGGAGCCGTCTTGAGCGGATCGTTCGGGCAGCCGTCGACACAGTTCGCCACGCCGTCACCGTCGCTGTCGGTGTCGGGCACGCCGCAACCGCACTGGCCGGGGGCCTGCTTGAGCGGGTCGTTCGGGCAGCCGTCGACACAGTTCGCCACGCCGTCACCGTCGCTGTCGGTGTCGGGCACGCCGCAACCGCACTGGCCGGGGGCCTGCTTGAGCGGATCGTTCGGGCAGCCATCGACGCAGTCGTTGGCACCGTCACCGTCCGTGTCCGGGCAGTTGGAGCCGCCGGGGACGTCGACGCCGGTGAAGGTGATCTGCGTCGGCGTGCCGGGCTTGAACAGCGTCACCGTCACGTTGCCCGGGGCGGGCGCGCCCGAGGAGCGGAAGCGGTAGTTGTAGGTCGTGCTCCAGCGCAGGGCGTTGGCGTTGACGTTCTGAGTGTAGGTCTGCGTGGCCCACGAGATGTTGGAGCCCCCGTTGACCGTCGAGGTCCAATCGGTGCCGGAGTACGGCTCGCCCGAGTGATAGGGAACGTCCTTGAACTCGACGCTCGTCGCGCCCGAGCCGGCGCCGAGCGGGATCGAGATCTGCTGGGCGCCGCGGTCGCTGTTCATGTTGAACAGCGCGTATTCGTAGTGGAACTGACCGCCGCCGACGTTGGTCACCTTGCGCGCGAGATAGATGCGACCGTCACCGGGGACGTCGACGTAGCTGATCGCGACGCCGGTGTCCATCTGAGCCCAGCGCTGCACGGCGGGGATCAGCGGGATCGTCGAACTATTGAACGACAGATCGTAGGTGCCGTTGGTCAGCAACGATCCGACGGTCACGCCGCGCACCGAGTAGTTGTTGTAGCGGTTGGCCGCGGGCTCGTCCGTGCAGATGTAGACGACCTCGCCCACATATTGGGCCCCGCTGTTCAACGCCGGATCGAGGTCAGGCTGATTGACCTGCAGGCGCTTGTAGATCGCGTTCCCCGACGCGCCGGCGCCGAGCACATAGGGGTAGGGGTAGTCGCCCGTCCAGGGCTGGATCTCCGAACGCGGGCCGCAGCCGGGCTGCGAGGCGTTGAGGCTCGCCGAGTAGGTGTCCGTGGCGAACAAGCCGAGCCAGTCGCAGCTCCCGTTCGCGACATAGGTCGGGTTGGGAATGTTGTTGGGGTTGATGGTCGTGCAGCTCGGCGCGTCGGCGGCGCAGAAGCCGTGTTTCAGCCAGCTCAAGCCGATCTGCTCGAAGCGCGTCGCACCATTGACCGTCTTGAAGCGGTACAGCTGGGTGCCGATCACCGGGTGTTCGGTGGCCTGCGCTCCGGCGTCGATCCAGATCGCATTCTGGTCGCCGACATTGCAGGACACCGTCGTCGCGGCGTAGGCGCCGATGGTCCCCACGAGGCCGTACTCGCTGAGGGTGGAGCCGATCGTGCTGACGATGACGTCAGGACCGATCACCGCGCCGGCGGCGGCAGGCGCGGACAGGGTCAACGGGCGGGCGGGGTCGAACATGGCCGAGCCCATCAGGGTGATCGAACCGATCGGGAGGCGCGCGGAGCGGTCGAGGCCGAGCTCTTCCGCCAGCGCAGCCGCGACGACGAGCTCACCGGTCAGCGAGAACTGCTCGCCGCGCTCGATGAAGGCGGCTTGGTCAGGCAATTCGAACACCGGGCGACCGGCGAGATCGCTGGAGTTGGAAATCACGCACCACACGCCGTCGTAGATGGCGACCGAGAGATCGCCGATCCCGAGCTCGCGTCCGTCGGGCGTCGTGATCACGAACTGGCCCGGCGCGGTCGACATGGCTTGCGAGACGAAGCCCGCCACGCCACGGTCGCTGCGGTAGAGCTCCGCGATGCCCTTGAGGTTGGCGACGAGCGATTGGTCCGCGTCGACGCCGATCACGCTCACCGACGACCCGACAGGGAGACCCTGATCGGCGCGCGGGAACACGAGCAGCTCGCCAGAAAGCAAGTAGCCGCGCGACTCGAGCGAGAGCTCGTTGGCGGCGGCGACCGTGGACACGAGGCTGAGCGCGGCGGCGCTCACGACAAGGCATCGATTCATGGGGGTTCCCTAGGGCTCCAGAGACTGAGGGGCTCGAGCGCGCCTGCCCACCCCGGCCTCAGCCCCCCCGGAAGGGCCGATGGAACAGGGGCGAGCAGCGAACGCCCGCGAGACCTTCCGAGTCTAACCGCTAACCGCGAGATCGGGGCCACCGACCGCGGATGCGATAGTAAAAGGAAAGTCCTTCACGGTACGACGTTGGACAGGCTTTCTCTGTTCCGCGCGATCCGGGGGGGCGCGAGCCGTCCCCCACGGACGCTGCCGCCGACCGCCCCCTCAGGCCGAGGCGGGAGCCGCCGAGCGGGGCTCGAGAGGACCTCGCACGGGGCGTCGCGCTGTGGCGGTCCGCTCAGAACGGTCAGCGTGATCCGTCAGGAGTGCTCGACAGGTCCACCCATCTCAGGGACAGAGGGTGAAGCCCAGGCCGTTCGAGAGGTTCGTGCCCGCGGGCGCGGGCGGGTCGCGGAACCACGTCTGCGCGTAGAACATCTCGCCGGCGGTGTACGGGCTGCCCAGACCGCTGGGGTTGGCCGCGCGCCACGCGTTCCAGTCGATGGAGATCGAGCCGTTGCACTGACCCACGGTGCCACCGGACTGGCTCGGGGCGGTGCGCTGCACCGGCGTCGTCACGCACAGGGTCGAAGTCGAACCCAGCGCCCAGGCAAGGCTCGTCTGGCCGATGCCGAAGAACACGAGCCCCGTGCGGCCGCCTTCGAGGCTCGAGCACGCGATCTGGAAGCCTGAGCTCGCCGTGGCGCTCGCGCTGCCGGTGCCGGACATCTGCGGGGCGCAGCCCAGCGTCGTGGAACTCGTCGTGCAGTAGACGAACGAGCCACAGCCGGTTCCGGGGACGTCCGCGAGGAAGCTGACCGTGGTCGGCGTGCCGGGCTTGAACAGCGTGACCGTGATGGTGCCCTGCACCGGCGCCGCGATCGCGTCGAAGCGGTAGTTGTAGGTCGTGCTCCAGCGCAGGGCGTTGGCGTTGGCGTTCTGCGCGTGGGTCTGGCTCGCCCAAGCGATGTTCGACCCAGACGTGAAGGTCGGCGTCCAATCGGTGCTCGAGTAGGGCTCGCCCGAGTGGTAGTCGACGTCCTTGAAGCCGATGTTGGTCGGAACCGTACCGGCCTGCAGCGGAATCGAAATCGCCTGCGCGCCGCGGTCGCTGTTCATGTTGAACAGCGCGTACTCGTAGTGGTGCTGGCCGTTGGTGAGCTGGGTGGTCTTGTAGGCGAGGTACAGACGACCATCGCCCGCCACGTCGACCGAGCGCACGGTGACGCCCGGATCGATCGTCGCCCAGTGCATCAGGGCCGACTTGAGCGGGATCGTCGAGCCCGCGAAGTTCAGGCCGTACTGGCCGCTCGCGAAGGTCCCGACCGTCGTCGAACGGATCGAGTAGTTGTTGTAGCGGTTGGCGGCGGGCTCGTCCGTGCAGATGTAGACGACCTCTCCCCAGTACGTGGCGCCGACGTTTTGAGCGGGATCGAGCTCGTTCTTGTGCACCTGCAAGCGCTTGTAAATGGCATTGCCGCTCGCGCCCGCACCCAGTTGGTAGGGGAAGGGATAGGCACCCGTCCACGGCTGGATCTCCGAGCGCGGGCCGCAGCCGGGCTGCGAGGCGTTGAGTCCGTCGGAGTAGGTGTCGGTGGCGAACAGTCCCAGCCAGTCGCAGCTGCCGTTGCTGACGTAGGTGGGGTTGGAAATCCCGTTGGGGTTGATCGAAGTGCAGCTGGGCGCATCCGCAGCGCAGAAGCCGTGCTTGAGCCAGCTCATGCCGATCTGCTCGAAACGCGTGGCCCCGTTGACCGTCTTGAAGCGGTAGAGCTGAGTGCCGATCACCGGGTGGCGGTTGGGCTGCGCTCCAGAGTCGATCCAGATCGCCTCTTGGTCGCCGACGTTGCAGGAGACGGTCGTGACCGCATAGGCGCCGATGTCTCCGACCGCGCCGTACTCGCCGAAGGTGGAGCCGATGGTGCTGACGATCACATCCGGACCGATGACCGCTCCGGCCGCGGCGGGAGCGCGAGCCGTGAAGGGGCGCGCCGGGTCGAACATCGCGGAGCCGAGCAAGGTCAGCGCGCCCAGGGGCGTGCGCGCGTCGAGTTTCAGGCCGAGCTCGAGCGCGAGCGAGGGAGCGAGCAGCAACTCGCCCGTGACGGCGAAGTCCTCGCCGCGCTCGAACCAAGCGCCGTCCTTGTTCGCGAGCACGAACACCGGGCGGCCAGCGAGGTCGCCGGAGTGAGCGAGCAGCGTCCACTCGCCGTCGTAGAGGACGAGCGAGAGGTCGCCCAAGCCAAGCTGCTCTCCGGCCGGACCGGCGAGCACGAACTGCCCCGCGCCCGTCGACATGCGGCTCGAGCCGAACGCGATCGGCTGACCAGCCTCGCGCACGAGCTCGGCGCGACCTTGCAGATGCGACGAAATCGACTCGGCGGCGTCGACGCCGAGTGCGCCGAGGCTCCAGCCTTCGCTCAGCGCGATCTCGGCCCGCGGGAAGAGCAGCAGCTCGCCCTCGAGCAAGAACTCACGCAGATTCGCGCGGGAATCCGGCGCAGGGGAATCCGACGCAGGGGACTGCGGCAAGGACGTGGGCGCGGCCGTGCTCGTCGACCCGGCGAGGAGCGGGGAGTTCGCCGCGAGCAGCGCTGCCACGGCGAGGATGGGACGGAGAGAAATCGTGGTGGAACGAACGTGCATCGGTTGAGCTTCCTGAGGCTTCGAGCGTCTTCGGTGAGCGATCCGCGCGTGGCGTCGGGGGGGGATGGCAACCGAGCCGCAGAGGCGACTCCCGGTCCGCTCCCCGACGGCGCGACGAGACGAACGACTGTAGAGCAAGTTGGGCGGCGCAGGGCGAAAAACCGGCCCTGACGCTCAGCGATGGGCCGCGGCGCGGTGGGCGCGCGCTCCCGCCGCGTCGCCGCGCTCTTCGCACAGAATCGCGAGCCCCTCGCGCGCGCCGCGGTGCGCCGGTTCGATGGCGATGGCCGCCTGCCACGCGGCTTCGGCGGCGGCGAAGTCGTTGTGCTGCGCGCAGGCCTGTCCGAGCAGCGCGTGCGTGTCCGCGTCTTCGGGGTGACGCGCGAGCGCCTCGCGATAGTGCGAGATGCCCAGCTCGAAGCGGCCCAAGGCGCAGTACATGCCCGCGAGATTCTCGCGCGCCTCGCGGAACTCGCTATCGCGCGCGAGCGCCGCCTCGAACGCCACGGCCGCATCCTCGAGCTGGCCGGCTTGGGCCGCGCGCACGCCGCGCTCGTATTCGGAGCGCGCCGCCGCGCGCTCGCGTTCGCGCTCCTCGCGCTGTTCGCGCTTGCTGCGCTCGGCGCGCACGTCGGACACCTGCGCGCGCGCCGCCAACCCCACCACAGCGATGAAGGCGAGCGCGACCAGCGCGAACGCGCGACCAGCGGAGGTGACCCTGCGCGCGCGCACGAGATCCCACGCCGCCAGCGCGATGTCCGAGCGCCGCAGCATGCGCACGCACAGGTGCGCGACGAGCGCGAACAACACCGCGAGAGCGAGCGCGAGGAGCAGCGGCACGCCCTCCTCCCGCCACGGCAAGAGCTGGTAGTTGCGCAGGGCGAACACGGCGGTGAGGAACGCCACCGCCAGCAGGACGTCCTCGGCGAGCGTCGGGCCGCCGCGGCGCTCCGACTTGCCGGAGAACACGAGCGCGAGGACGAGCGAGAGCGCGGCGAGCTCGGTGGCCCAGCGCCCTTCGAGCGTGCCCTGTCGCGCGAGCAACACGGCGAACGCGCTCCAAAGGAACGCTGATGTGAGCGCCAAGCTCGGGAGTCGCTCGACGAGTCCTGCCGCAAGGCGCTTGCCCGGCCGCGCGGAGCGCGCCGTGATCGCCGGCACTCCGAAGCCGACGTACAGCGCGTCCTTGGGACACACGCTCACGCAGTCGAGGCACTTCATGCAGCCGGGATCGACGATCGCCTTCCAGTCGCGCACTTCTTGGTGCACGCGCACGTTGGACGTGCACACCGCCGTGCAATGGCCGCAGCCTTCGCACGCATTCGTCGCGCGAATGCGCACCGGCGCGAGCTGGTCCGCGATGCCGAACACGGCGCCGTAGGGGCATGCGTACGTGCAAAAGCCCTTCGCGCCGAGGAACCACACCATCCCGACGCCTGCGACGAGCAGGGTCAGCAGCGCCATCTCCAGACCCGGGAACGTGTCCCAGAAGCCCGCCGTCGTCAACTCGGTGTGCGCGATGCCGAGCCCGCGTCCTTGCTCGATGCGCGGGAGCAGCGGCGCGAGGAACATGTAGACGAACACGACCAGCGGCACGAGGCCGAGCAACCCCAGATTCACCGGACGCGGCCGCAGTCCGACCTTCTCGAGCAGCCAGCGACAGCCGTCCTGAACGGCGACCAGATGGCAGGCCCAGCCGCAGAAAAAGCGGCCGAACAGCGCGGTGGAGAGAATCGCGAGGCCGAAGAAAATCGCCCCGGCGTTGAGCACGCCCTTGGCGCTGAGCTCGATCGACTCGGATGGCTCGAGCGGCGTCAGCGTCGAACCGGTGCTCGCCCAGTGGGCGACGTGCACGGCGATCGCGGCGTGGATCGCGATCAGCACCAACATGCGCCAGCGCCCGACGCGCGACGGCCGCATGGGACCGTGCGCCACGACGTCGAGTTGGTCGGAACTTCCTTCCGTGCGACAGCGGTTGCTCACGCGCGAATTGTGGGACGGCGCGCTCCGCTCCGCAAACGTCTCCCGCTCGCTCCTGCTAGGCTCGTCGAGGAGTTTCCGCCGTGCAGACTGCCCCTGACGACGACCGAGCGCGCCCGCGCCCCGCGGCCAGCGAAATCGTCGAGCGTCTGCGCGCGCGGCCGCGCGTGACGGGCCGCTACGGAAACGAACTCGAGATCGCGCGCGGTGGCATGGGGGCGATCCTGCGCGTGCACGATCGCGACCTGCACCGTGAGCTCGCCATGAAGGTGATGCTCGACGAGCAGGGCGGCGTCGAGCCCGATTCGCCCGAGGCGGCGCGACTGCGCGCGCGGTTCCTCGAGGAAGCGCAGGTCACCGGCCAGCTCGACCACCCCGGCATCGTGCCCGTGCACGAGCTCGGCCTCGACGCGCAGGGCCGCGTGTACTTCACGATGAAGCTCGTGCGGGGCCGCGACCTGCGCGCCGTGTACGAGCAGTTGCACAAGCGCGAAGAAGGCTGGAACCTGCCGCGCGCGCTCGGCGTGCTCCTGCGCGTGTGCGAGGCGATGGCGTTCGCGCACGCCAAGGGCGTGATCCACCGCGACCTCAAGCCCGCCAACATCATGGTCGGTCGCTTCGGCGAGGTGTACGTGATGGACTGGGGTCTCGCGCGCGTGCTCGGCGCGGGCGCGAGCCTCGATCGGCCGCGCAACGACGACGAGAGCCGCGTGACGAGCGCGCGTCAGGCCACGACGCTCGACGGCGATGCCTCGCTCGCGACGCTCGACGGCGACGTCGTCGGCACTCCGGCGTACATGTCGCCGGAGCAGGCGCTCGGAAGGCTCGACGACCTCGGGCCGCGCTCGGACGTGTACTCGCTCGGCGCGATGCTCTACGAGCTGCTCGCGGGCCACATGCCCTACATGCGAGCGGGCGAGACACGCTCGCCGTTCACGGTCGTGCGGCTCTTGAAGGAGGGTCCGCCCGAGCCGCTCGAACGCATCGCGCGCGGCGCCGATGGCGAGCTGGTCGCGATCTGCGACAAGGCCATGGCCCGCGATCCGCGGGCGCGCTACGCGGGCATGCTCGAGCTCGCGGAGGACCTGCGCGCGTACCTCGAGGGTCGCGTCGTGCGCGCGCACCGCACGGGCGCGCTGGTCGAATTCAAGAAGTGGATCGGGCGCAACCGGGGCTTCGCCGCGGCCGTCGCGGCGGCGGTGCTGGTCGGAATCGGGCTCTCGGCGGCGTTGTTCGCGGTGCAGGCGCGAGCGAACCAGCGGCTGCAAACCGAGAAGGAGCTCGCCGACTCCAATGCGCGCGAGGCGACCGAGGCGCGCGCGCGCGCCGAAGCGGCCAATCGCGCGCTGGACGAGGAGAAGCGCGTGGCACAGGCGAACGCCGACGAGGCGCGGCGGCGCGGGTACGCCGCGAGCATCGCGGCGGCGGCGGCGGCGCTCGATGACCGCGACCTCGCGCGCGTGCGCCAGCGGCTGCGCGACTGTCCGAAGGAACTGCGCGGCTGGGAGTGGAACTTCCTCAACCAACTGCTCGAACAGAGCGCCGCTCTCATCGCGCCCCGCACGTTCGAGGGCGAAGCGCCGCCCGTGGCGCTCGACCGCATTCTCGCGCTCGCCACGGACGCCGACGAGCGGGTGCTGCTCGTCGCCACCGCGGGCAGCGCCAAGTCGCCGTCGATCCTGCGCGCCTACGACCTCGCCAGCTTCCGTCCGCTCGGCGACATCGACCTCGGCGGAGCGCGCATCACCGCGCTCGCCGTCGCACCTTCGCGCGCGCGCGCCGCGATCGCGCTCTCGAGCCTCGAAGTGCGCGTGCTCGCGCTCGCGAGCCGCGTCGAGGAGCGGCGCTGGACGCTGCCGTCGGTCGCCGCGGCGCTCGCCTACTCGTCCGACGGTCGACGCCTCGCGCTCGCGAGCGGAACTCAGCTGCGCCTCGTGGACGCCGAGGACGGTCGGGACGTCGACCGCTGGGACACACTCGGCGCACGAGCGAGTTGTCTCGCGCTTTCCCGCGACGGCGCCCGGCTCGCGTTCGGGAGCGCCGAGGGCTTCGTGGGCCTGCTCGACCTGCGCACGCGCGCGCTGGCGTGGCTGGGAGAACAGGACGCTCCGATCCGCGCGGTGGCCTTCAGCCCCGATGCGCTGCGACTCGCGGCGGCGGCGGGCCACGTCGAGCGCGGCGGCGAGTTGCATCGCTGGCAGGACTGCTTGCGCGAGTGGGACACGCACTCGGGGCGACTGACGCGTCTCGAGCGCGACGATGCGGGCGAAGTCTCGTGGTGCGGCTACGACGCCACGGGGCGCATGCTGCTCTCGGTCGCGCGCGGCGGGTCGATTCGGGCGCGCGATCTCGCGGCGCAGCAGGACACGCGCCTGACCGCCGGGCTCGTCGATCTCGTCGCGGCCCTGCCGTTGCGCGGCGGACGGGGGCTCGTCACGGGCAGCGAGCGCGGCACGCTGCGCCTGTGGGACACGGCGATCGGAGACTCCGTGGCACTGACGGGCGGACGCGTGGGCGCGAGCCAGCTCATGTTCCTTCCCAACTCCAATCGCCTCGTCTCGCTGGAGACGGGGCAGGTGCGCGTGTGGAACCCGCGCACCGGCGAGCTCGAACGCGTGCTCGCGCGCCTCGTGCAGCTCTCCCCCACCGAGGCCGAAGCGCCGGCCTGCATCGGCGCGAGCCGCGACGGCACGCGCCTCGCGATCGGTTGGGCGACGCCCGCGATCGAAAACGGGCAGCGACGCTCGAAGGTGCGCGTGCGCGATCCCGCCGACGGCGCGCTGCTGCGCGAGGTGAGCTTCTCCGCGAACGGACACCCCAGCGCCGTGACCTTCGACGCGCTCGGCGAGCGCGTCGCCATCGGCACCGACGCGGGCGAGCTGCTCGCCTTCGAGATCGCCAGCGGCGAATTCCTGCCCGCGCGCGCCACCTTGCGCGGCCGTGTCGGCGAGCTCGCATGGCTCGACGACGGCCGGGTCGCGGCCGGCACGTCCGGCGGACAACTCGCGCTGTGGGACACCGACGGCGGCACGCCGCGGCTCGTGATCGATCAGGAGAACACCTACATCTACGCGCTCCAGCGCTCGCTCGACCAGACCGCGCTGTGGGTCGACGCCGGAAGGAGCACGCTGCGCCTCGATCTCACGACGCTGGAGTCCACGGAAGTTCCGGCTTCGGCGGACAGCGCCGGTCGCATCACGTGGATCGATGGCGACAGGCGCCACTTGTGCCGCACGCGCTCCAATCGCGTCGGTGTGTTCGACTCCAAGACCTCCGAGCTGCTGCTCACGCTGCGCTCCGACGAGGCGGCGACGGCGATCGCCGCCAGCGCCGATGGCAGCATGATCGCCAGCGGCTTCGCCTCGGGGGCGATTCGCGTGTGGTCGCGCGACGCGGTGCTCGAGCGCTCTCGAGCTCGCGAAGCGTCGCGCCAAGCCCGGGCGCTGGCCGTCGATGTCGTTGCTCGGTATTTCGAGCAGGATGGCCAGCGCTGCGAGGCCGTGCTCGACTTGCTGCGGCAAGACTCGCGCCTCGAGACGGAGCGACGCGAGGCTGCCCTGCGGCTCGCCTACGCCGTCAACGCGCAACCACGCGCGCTGGAAATGGCCTGTGAGGAGGCCGTGCTCGCGCCGCGGCTGGAGTCCATCGACTATCGCGTCGCGCTGTGGCAGGCGCTCGAGCTCGGACGAGAAGAGCCCCTCAATGCGCTGGCCGCGCTGCTCGAAGGCGCGGCGCGCTACCGACTGGCGGCGTTGGTCGACGAGCGCTCGGAGTTGGTGGCGAGCCGCGCGGCGCTCGTGCGCGCCGCGGAGCTCTCGGCGCAGGGCCCCTTCGATGCCCACGTGGAACTGCACGCGTTCGAGACCATGACGCTGGCGCGGCTGGGCGAGTTCGAAGCGGCGGAAGCGGCGTTCGCCGAGCTGAGAGCGGAATTCTACGACGTCGAGTTGCTGCGCAGCTCGTTCCATCTGCTGCGCGCGAGCGCGCTCGGGCCGCCGAAGTCCGAGACCTCGGCCGCCGACCAGCGCCTGTTGCTCGAAGCCGCCGCGGTGCTCGAGCTCGCGCGCGCGCGCTGAGCTGCCTTGGCGCTACACGAACAGGTCGGCGTCGCCGTCGTGCTCGCGGACCTTGTAGACCTTCGCGTCCGAGCACGTCACGCCGACCGCGCGCCCGTTGCGCGGATCGAACTTGTAGTTGTGCAGCGGACACACCATGTAGCGGCCCTCCGCGAGCGGCCCGTCGATCAGGCGTCCGCCTTCATGCGGGCAGCGGCGGTCGAGCGCGCACAACTGTCCGTCGACGCGGCCGAGGATGACCTCGACTCCACCGGCGAGCGGATCTCCGATCGCGATGCGCTTCGAGTCGCCTTCGGCGAGCTTGCCCGCTCCCTTCACCAACACCGGCTTGCGGCCGAACATCCCAAGGAGCTTCGCGAGCATGGGCGGATGCTAGCATCCGCGTTGCGATGCAACCCGTCGTCCTCGTCGATGTCGTCGGCCTCACGGCGCGTCACATCGGGCCGCGCACGCCAGCGCTCGCGGAGCTCGCGCGCCGCGGAACCTGCGCGCCGATGGGTTCGATCCTGCCCGCGGTCACGTGCAGCGCACAGGCGACGATGCTCACCGGCCGCATGCCGAACGTGCACGGCGCCGTCGGGAACGGTTGGTTCGATCGCGACAGCGGCGACGTGGCTCTGTGGCGCCAGTCGAACGCGCTCGTCGGCGCCAAGAAGCTCTACGAAACCGCACGCGAACGCGACCCGCTGTTCACGTGCGCGAAGCTCTTTTGGTGGTGGAATCTCGGCGCGCGCGTCGACTGGTCGATCACGCCGCGCCCCTTCTATCCCGCGGACGGACGCAAGTTGCTCGCCGTCTACGGCCGCCCACCGGCGTTTCCCGACCAAATCGAGCGCGAGCTGGGGGCCTTTCCGTTCTTCGATTTCTGGGGGCCGCGCTCGGGGCTCGCATCGAGCCGCTGGATCGCGGATGTCGCCGTGCGCACGCTCGAGCTGCACGCACCGAGGCTCACGCTGGTCTATCTCCCCCATCTCGACTACAGCCACCAGCAAGACGGGCCGCTCTCGGAACGCGGGCTCGCCGCGCTCGGCGAAGTCGATGCGCAGGTCGCGAAGATCGTCGCGGCGGCGGATGCGGTCGGCGCCACGGTCATGGTGGTGAGCGAGTACGGGCTCGAGAGCGTCGACACGCCGATCCACGTGAACCGCGCGCTGCGCAGCGAAGGCTTGCTCGAAGTGCGTCCGGGACCGGCGGGCGAATCGCTGGACACGTTCGCGAGCGCGGCCTTCGCCGTGGCCGACCATCAGGTCGCGCACGTGTACGCGCGCACGGCGGAAGCGCGCTCGCACGCGGCGCTCGTGCTGCGCAACCTGCCGGGCGTCGAGCAGGTGCTCGACCGCGCCGCGCAGCGCCGCTACGGCATCGATCACGCGCGCAGCGGCGACCTCGTCGCGATCGCGCGCAAGGGCGCGTGGTTCACGTACTACTACTGGCTCGACGACGCGGCCGCGCCGGACTTCGCGCGCACGGTCGACATCCATCGCAAGCCCGGCTACGACCCGTGCGAGCTGTTCCTCGACCCCGCGCTCGCCTTCCCCAAGCTGCGCATCGCGCGCCGCCTCGCGCAGAAGTTCCTCGGCCTGCGCTACCTGATGGACGTGATCCCGCTCGACGCGAAGCTCGTCCGCGGCAGCCATGGCCGCATCCCCGAAGATCCCAAGGACGGGCCGGTGTTCCTGTGCTCGCAGCCCTTCGGCGCCTGCGGCGACGAGCCGCGCGACGGGATCGTCCCGATGACGAGCGTGCACGACCGCGTGCTGGGCCTGATGTTCGCTCAGGCCTGAGCAATGGACGAGACGCGAGAGCAGGCACTGCGGGCGAAGGCGCGCGAGATCATCGCGCGCAACGCCGCGGCGCAGGTGCCCGCTCCGCCGCTCGGTGAGGGCAAGGCGTGGCTCAATGTCGCGCGGCCGCTGGCAAGCTCGCCGGACCTCGTCGGCAAGCTGGTGTTGCTCGACTTCTGGACCGCGTGCTGCATCAACTGCCTGCACGTGCTCGGGGACCTCGCGTGGCTCGAGGAGCGCTTCCGCGGAGAGCCGTTCTGCATCGTCGGCGTGCACACCTCGAAGTTCGACAGCGAGCGCGATGTGGAGCGTGTCCGCGACGCCGTGCTGCGCGAAGGCATCGCGCATCCCGTGGTGCTCGATGGCGACTTCGACATCTGGAAGCGCTACGGCGTTCGCGCGTGGCCGACGCTCGTGCTCGTCGGTCCAGATGGCTACGTGCTCGCACAGCTCTCCGGTGAAGGCCAGCGCGCGGTGCTCGACGCGCTCGTCGAAGCCGCGCTCGAGCACTACCACGCGCTTCCCGGCTCATTCGAGCCGAGCGCGCTCCCACTGCGGCTCGAGAGCCAGCGCGTTCTGCCACGCGAGCTGCGCTTTCCGGGCAAGCTGCTCGCCGACGCAGGTCGCGAGCGACTGTGGATCGCCGACAGCGGCCACGATCGCGTGCTCGAGCTCGACCTCGAGGGGCGCTTCCTGCGCCAGTTCGGCAGCGGCTTGGCGGGGCTCGAGGACGGCGAGGCCGCGCAGGCGCGCTGGCGCGGTCCGCAGGGGCTCGCGCGGCTCGATGACGCGCTGTACGTGGCCGACACGCGCAACCACGCGCTGCGCCGCATCGACCTGCGCACGGGGAGCGTCGAGACGGTCGCGGGCAACGGGCGGCAGGGCTACGAGCGCGCGCGGCCGCCGAGGGCGCGCTCCGCCGCGCTCAACTCTCCGTGGGACCTGTGCGCCGTCGACGGCGAGATCCTCGTCGCGATGGCCGGTCTGCATCAGGTGTGGAGCTACGACCCGCGCACGCAGTCCATGCGGCCGCTCGCTGGCGACGGCAGCGAGCTGCGCCGCGACGGCGCCTTCGAACTCGCCGCCCTCGCGCAACCATCCGGCCTCGCGCGACTCGGCCGACGCGTGCTGGTGGCGGACTCCGAGTCGAGCTCGGTGCGCGCGCTCGAGCTCGACACGCGGCGCGTCACCACGCTCGCGGGCGGCGCGAGCGAGCCGCGCGACCTGTTCCACTTCGGCGACGAGGAGGGCGCGGGGCTGGGACGACGCTTCCGCCATCCGCTCGCGCTGGCCTGCGATCCGAGCCTCGACCCCGAGCGCGCGCTGGCCTACGTCGCCGACAGCTACAACCATCAGATCAAGCTGCTCGATCCCGACACGGGCACGGTGTCGCGCTACGCGGGCGCGGCGAGCGCCGGTTGGGTCGATGGCGAGTGCGAGCGAGCGCGCTTCTGCGAGCCCGGTGGGCTCTCGCTCGCGGGCGAGCGCCTGTACGTCGCCGACACGGGCAACCATGTCGTGCGAGTGATCGACCTCGTCGAGCACGTCGTGCGCACTCTGCCGCTCCCGCTCGTGCCGGTGCCGATCGTGGCGCAGGCAGCGCAGCTCGATGGCGCGCCGCTCGCGCACTGGCCGCAGACCGTGCGTCATCCGCAGTTGCGTCGCCGACTCGCGACCGGCGCCTGCGAGCTGGTGCTGCGCGTGCCGCTCGAGGCGGGCGAGCGCATGGCGCCCAGCGCGCCGTCGCAGTTCCGAGTGCTGCGCGAAGGCGGACTCGTCGCCGCGAAACACGTCTGTGGCCCGCTCACGCACCCTGAGACGCGCGTACCGCTCGGAGTCGCCGGCTCGGGCCTCGTGTGCGTGCAGGCGCTCGCCTACGTGTGCGACGCGTCCGGCCACTGCCACGCACGCTCGCACGAGTGGCGCCTCGACATCGAGGAGCAGCCGCGCGCAGCCCGCATCCTCGCGCTCGACATCACCTGAGCTGCCACCCGCCCAAGTCGAGCACCGCCCCCAGTCTCCGCCCCCAGTCTCCGCGCCCAATTTCCGCGCCCAATTTCGGCCCCGGGCCCCACCGGGACGCCCGCGCGCACACGAGCAGCTGGTCGGGGCGAGAGGATTTGAACCTCCGACCTCTTCCACCCCAAGGAAGCGCGCTAGCCAGGCTGCGCCACGCCCCGACCCATGAGTATCTGCTGAAAGGGGGGCGGAGAGTCTACGGGTTGGGTGGCTCTCGCGCCAACGGCGGCCGCGGGCGGCGCTTGGTCCGCGCTCGGGATGGGGCCAGAATGGGCCCATGGCTCGTCCCCTGCGCCGACTCTACCCCATCTCGGGCGTGGTGCGCCGCCGTCACCGCACTTGGATGGCCTCGATGTGCTTCGCGACCGCCGGGGCCGCCGTGTGGGGTGGTGCGATCCTCTGGCGCGCGCTCGACCCCGGCCACGGGCCGGACCTGCTCTCGACCCTGCTCGTCTCGGCGGCCTTCACGGTCCCCGGCGCGATCCTCGCGCTGCTCTCGATCCGCGCGCGCTGGGTGTGGGTGCTCTTGGCGGGCATCCCGCTGTTCGCCAACGGCGTGATGATCGTCGTGCCGTGGATCGTGCTACGACTGCGCGGCTAACGGCGTCGCGTGGAAGATCATCCACGCGCCCGTGATCGCCGCGAGCACCGTCAGCAGGAGCGGGACCATCGCCGTGCGGAAGTGCAGCTTGCGGTGCTTGCGGTCGCGCAACATCATCACGCCCGTCACCGTCGGCAGAACGTAGGCGTAGGTGGCGATGCGCGCGATCTTCAGGTGCACCGGCGTGATCCAGCCCGCCGACTCGAGGTCATACAGCTTGCCGAGCGCGAGCGCCGCGACGATCGCCAGCGCGAGCGAGATCAGCGTGAGCACCACGAGGGCGAGGTGCAGGCGCAGCTTGGCCTTGAGGCCGGTGTAGACCACCAGTCCCAGGAGCGCGACCGTCAACAGGAGGAACGTCGGAAAGAGAACCTGCGGTGAGCTCATCAGACGAGGCCTTTCATTTCGGGCGCGGGTTCGCGACGCATCAAGTGGGCCACGGCCGTGCGCGGGTCCTTGCGCTCGAACAGCACGGCGTGCACCTCGGCCGCGATCGGCATCGAGACGCCCGAGAGCTCGGACTCCGGCCCGAACAGCGCCTTGGTGGTCCACACGCCCTCGGCGACCATTTTCATGCGCGCGAGCAGGCTCTCGAGCGTCTCGCCGCGCCCGATGGCCTCGCCCACCGCGCGGTTGCGCGAGTGGCGCGAGCAACAGGTCGTGACGAGGTCGCCGATGCCGGCGAGGCCGAAGAACGTCTCCTTGCGCGCGCCGCGGGCGACGCCGACGCGCGCCATCTCGACCATGCCGCGCGTGATGAGCGCCGCCTTGGCGTTGTCGCCCAGCCCCAGCCCGTCGCTGATGCCCGCCGCGATCGCGATCACGTTCTTGAGCGCGCCGCCGAGCTCGACGCCGAGTAGGTCATCGCTGGTGTAGACGCGGAAGCTCTCGCCGTTGAAGGCCGCCTGCGTGCGGCTCGCGACCCACGCGTCGTTCGACGCCGCGACCACGGTGGCGGGCTTGCCCAGCGCGACCTCCTCGGCATGGCTCGGACCGGAGAGCACCGCGAGCGGTCGCGTCCCGAGCACGCTCTCGAGGATCTCGGTCGGCCGCGCGAGCGTCTCGATCTCCAGTCCCTTGCTCGCCGACACGATCGGCACGTTGCCCCCGAGCGCGTCCTCGAAGCGCGCCGCCACGGTGCGCAAGAACTGCGTCGGAACGGCGCTGATCGCGAGCTGCGCGCCAGCCGCCGCCGCATGCGCATCCGCGCTGAAGCGCAAGTTCGCCGGCAGCGCCACGCCCGGCACGTAGCGCCGGTTCTCGCGCGCCGCGTTGAACTCATCCGCGTGCGCGCGTTGATTGCACCACACGCTGACCTCGACGCCCTTGCGCGCGAGCAGGAGCGCGAGCGCCGTGCCCCAACTGCCGTCGCCGAGGACGACCGCGCGCCGCAGTTGCTCGTCGCGCGCGTCAGCCACCACCGGCTCCGGGCGCGGCGGCGCGCTTGGCGCCGATCTTGGACTCCGTTCCCGCCACGATGCGGGCCATGTTCGAGCGGTGGCGCACGAGGATCAAGAGCGCGAGCAGCGCGGCGGCGGCGGTCGGCTCCGCGCGCGCGGTGAGCAGCCAAGCCGCAACCGGAAAGGCGAGTCCCATGGCGATCGACGCGAGGCTCACCATGCGTCCTCCTGCCAGCGTCGCGAGCCAGACCGCGCCGCCGACGGCCCAAATCCACGGATCGAGCGCCACGAGCACGCCGCAGCCCGTCGCCACGCCCTTGCCGCCGGCAAAGCGCAGCCAGAGCGGAAAACAGTGACCGAGCACGCTCGCGGCGCCGCAGGCCGTGGCCGTCCACGAGAGGGGCTCGCTTTGGGCCAACAGACCGGCGAACGCGAACACGGCCACCCAGCCCTTGGCGAAGTCGAGCACGAACACCGCGAGGCCGACCGGCTTGCCCGCGGCGCGCATGGCGTTGGTGGCGCCGATGTTGCCCGAGCCGACGCTGCGCAAGTCGATGCCCTTGGCGAGCCGCACGAGCACGAGGCCGAACGGAATCGATCCGAGGAGGTACGAGGCGAGGAGCGCGAGGACGAGCGGCATCGGCGAGTGCGGGCCCCTGCGGGCGCGACAGGGTAGCAACATCTACACTCCCACCGTGACCTCCCGCCCCCAAGGCCCCGTGGTCGGCATCGACACCGGCGGCACGTTCACGGACCTCGCGCTCGTCGAAGGCAACCGCGTGCGGCTCGAGAAGGTGCCGAGCACGCCCGACGATCCCTCGCGCGCGCTGCTCGCGGGCCTCGAACGCCTCGGGCTCGGCCCCCACGCTCGACCGCGCGAGCTGCGCGTCGTGCACGGGACGACCGTCGGACTCAACGCGCTGCTCACGGGCCGCGTCGCGCGCACGGCGCTCGTCACCAACGCAGGCTTCGTCGACCTGATCGAGATCGCGCGCCAAGATCGGCCCGATCTCTACGCGCTGCGGCCCGTCAAGCCGCCGGACCTCGTGCCGCGCGAGCTGCGTTTCGAGGTCGGACAGCGCTCGTGGCCGAGGCTCTCCGACGGCGCACTCCAGACCGTGCGTTCGCCGAGCGCGCGCGAGCTCGCGGCCCTGCGTCGAGCGATCGCGCGCGCGGCTCCGCAGTCGCTCGCCGTGTGCCTGCTGCACTCCTACGCCGATCCAGAGATCGAGCGCGCTCTCGCGCGCGCACTCGCGCCCCTGCGACTGCCGTTGACGCTCTCCGCGGAACTCGTGCGCGAGCACCGCGAGTACGAGCGCTTCTCGACCGCCGTGGTGAACGCCGCGCTCGCGCCCGTCGTCGGCGCCTACCTACAACGCCTGACGCAGGCACTCGGCGACGCGCGCCTCGAGCTCTTGCGCTCGAGCGGTGGCACGATCCCCGCCGCGCGCGCCGCGCTCGA
>Ga0194120_10001725_pt1 | contig 38988 bp, 21 predicted proteins | sample TA2MahCa65mmetaG_FD_148642 | JGI IMG/M metagenome (GOLD analysis project Ga0194120, IMG submission 148642) | Freshwater microbial communities from Lake Tanganyika, Tanzania - TA2015019 Mahale Deep Cast 65m | ecosystem: Environmental > Aquatic > Freshwater > Lake | place: Tanzania: Lake...
CCCTGCCCCCGATGGAACAACTTCTCAAACAAGCGAAGGCGGCGGCTTCGCGCACATCATGGACATCGTTCGCGCCGTGCGCAACGCCCGCGCCGAAAACAAAGTTGAATTGGGCAAAAAGATCGCGGCGGTGATTGTGGCCGGAGAGAAAGAGGAGTTGATCGGCAGTCAACGGGCAGTGATCGAGCGGTTGGCAAATATCGACCCGGCGCAGTTCCACATCTCAGCCCGCCTCGCCGAGAAACCGAAGGAGGCGGTAACGCTGGTGATCGGCTCAACCGAAGTGTATTTGCCGATGGCCGGAATGGTGGACGCCGACGCCGAACGCGAGCGACTGACGAATGAACTGCGGGCGCTCGACAAGCAGATCGCCAAACTCGAAGCGCTGCTCGGCTCGGACTTTGCCAACAAGGCGCCCGCGGCGGTGGTGGAGAAGGAGCGAGGGAAATTGGCCGAAGCCAAAGAGTCGAGATCGAAGTTGGCAGCGAGGTTACGATAGGCTGAAGAGGGTGTCGTAAACGAGCAGGCGGCGGCGTTGCCGCCGCCTGCGCCGTAAAATTACAATTCCCGAAGAAGCCTATCGTATTTTCTAAAAACTAATACCGTATTGTGCCCGCCAAACCCAAACGCGGCCGACAGCGCCACATTCACTTCGGCAGGCCGCGCCGCGTTGGGCACACAATCCATCGCGCAGTTCGGATCGGGAGTGTGATAGTTGATCGTCGGCGGGAGGCGCGCACCAAACATCTGCCGATACGCCCGCACCTCGAGCGGGTCGCCAACCGGCGTGCCGGCGGCATGGGCATTGGCGTAATCCACTTCTTCGGGCCGGACGCCCGCCTTCGCCAGCGCGTGCCTCATCGCCCGCGCCGATTGTGTGGCCGACTCGTCCGGGGCGGTGAAGTGCAGCCCATCCGACGTGCCCGCATACGACAGAATCTCCACCAGTGGCTCCGCTCCGCGCGCCAGCGCAAAGTCAAGCGACTCTAGAATCAGAATCGCCGCGCCCTCGCTCACTACGAATCCGTCGCGGTCGGCGTCGAAGGGGCGGCTGGCTTCCATCGGAGAATCGTTCCTGCGCGAAAGCGCGCCAAGGTTGTCGAACCCGGCAATACCCAACGGATGCACCGCCGCTTCAGTGCCGCCGGCGATCATCACCCGGGCATCCCCACGCTTGATAGTCTCAACTGCCATGCCAATGGAGTCGGCGCCCGTAGCGCAGGCCGAGGCGATGCCGAAGTTCGGGCCATGCGCGCCGAAGCGAATCCCAACCTGCACGCCCGACGTATCCACCACTTCCATCGGAACGAGGAGCGGATTCATGCGTTGCGCCCCTTTGGTCAGCATGATCTCGTGCTGAGCCGCGTATGTCCAGATTCCGCCGGAGCCGCAACCGATGATCACACCCACATCATCGGCAATGGCGGGTGTGATGTCGAGTTGGGCATGGGCAACGGCCTCAACGGCGGCGGCCAGCGAGAATTGCGCGGTTCGGTCGGCGCGGCGAGCCTCTTTTGCCGACATATAGTTGAGCGGGTCGAATCCCCATGCCTCGCCGGCAATCTTTACCTTCCACGCCTCATCGCTCGCGTCGAACAACGTAATGCGGCGGATACCCGAGCATCCACTCGCCACATTGCGCCATGCTTCGGGCACGGTGAGTCCCACGGGCGAGAACACCCATGCCAGTGACGACGACACGTTGAGGCTCTATCATGCTTGCGTTTCGCTCCGAAACTATGGCTGAACAGTGACGCGAGCCGGCAGAACGATCCCGTCGGCAAACATCTCCACAGGGACCAGGGGTCGAAGCCTCTCACCCGTTCCGGCGTTCCACAACCCCACGACCACCCGGTATTCGCCGGGCGGCAGAGCGCCGGATTGAAACACCAATTTGTGATCGTCGCGAACGTAGCGAGTGGTGGGCCAGCGCGTGGTCGGAAAGTCGGCCGGGTTCAGCTTGTCGGATTGGGCATAGAGTTGATCGTCGGCGCCGATGAGGTGAGCATACACTTGAAAGTTCATCGGCACGGGGGCCTGCGTCTTCCAATACAGCGTTGTCGTCAACGGTTCGCCGCTCCGGATCGTATCGGCGCTGAGATCGTAGGCGAGCAGTTGAAGGCCGCGCTCCATTTGAACAAAGTATGGGCGTTGGGCCACCGCCACTGTCGTGCCGCTGGAATTGCAGCGAAACCATCCGGCACGATCAGCATTCAATTTGAGGCCGAAGCCCAACAACACCACGACTCCGATGGCGATCGCCGGCTTCATTGGCAACGCGATCGTCTCTTCGCCGCTCATCGGCCGGGCGACCGCCAACGCGGTGGCGGCGATCCATCCGAACAACGCCAGCAATGAAATGCCCCACGCGAGTCGGCGCGGCAATGTGTCCTCGAAGATCACTTCCACCGTGTGCTCGCCGGCCGGAACCGGAAAGGTGATGAAGCCATCGGGCTGAGCCACTTCAATGGGAACCTCTTGCCCATCCACACGAGCAGTCCAACCGGGAAAATAGAAAAGAAAAACGCGAAAGACGAAATCAGTGTCGGATGAGATTTCGTATTTGTCGGCGAAGGGGCGCTGTTCCCATCGAAGCACATAAGCGCCGTCGGGCAGGGTGGCGCGATTCAGCCGGTCAATCGAGCCGCCGGCTTTGTACGAGTCGAGGAGGCTCTGCTGGGACCCGGGCAGAACGGTCACGCCCACTGGCAGAAAGTCGTTGGCCGACGTTGTGCCGAGCGCGCGCCCCTGCTGTTCGACGCTGATCATGCGCAGGGCATCCACTTTGCCGAACTCGCCCCACTCCGGCGGGTAAAGCAAGGGCATGGCGGCCACAATGGTGGCGGCTACCAAAACGAGTCCGGTTGCGGCGGCGACTTTCATTCCAGTTTTGTCGAATCGCTCCACCCATCGCACCGAAAGCCCGGCCAGCGCGGCGAAGGCCAGCGCCGCAGGCGCGAGGAAGCGCGTAGGGAACTGAAAGAACGACATGATGGGAATCGCTTCCCAAAAGTTGACCGAGGCTTGGGTGATGAGATAGATGAAGCCGACGGCGGCGAAGACGAAGAAAAATGTGTCGGTGCGGCGGAGGCGGCGCGAGAAGACGGTGAGCGCTCCGGCCAGCGCGAGTATCCATTGAACGAGGCCGATGTTGAATTGAACGAGAGGCGCGGTCGCGCCGAGATCGAGGTAGCGTGTTGGGGAGAACAGTTCGCGCAGGGTGACGAAGTAGTTGTGGAAATCGAAGTAGCCCGGCCCGGCGACGTTGTGCAGCTGCACGGCGCTCCGATCGATGCCGGCCGGGAGCCAGTAGAAGGCCGCCAGCCCGAGTCCGAGCCCAATGGCCGCCGCGAGATGCGGAACGTGCCGCCGCGGATCGGGGCCGAGATAGGTTTGCGGCGCCAACGGCGAGATCAGTGTTTCCCATCCCACGAAAGCCAACAGCAAGGCATACACTACCAGCGCCATGAGGGGGTGCGAAAGAATCAGCGCGGCGAGTGTGAGGCCGGAGAAGGCTAAATGAAGCAATGAGCCGGTGCGCCGGAGTCGGTCGAACGTCCACAGGATGAGCGGCGCAAGCGAGAGCGCCAGCGACTGGGGCACATCGCCTCGGGCGTGCGGATCGATATACAAAACGTAAGGCGAAAAAACGAACGCCGCCGCCGAGACGATGCCCGGCACTGCGCCCCATCGGTCGCGGCCAAAGAGATACATGCCAACCGAACCGATGCCGGCCGCCAGCACCAGCGCGAATTTTGTTCCGGCCACCGGCCCCGTGTCGGTAAGCAGGCCATAGTACGCCGCCACATGATAGGCCAACGGCGAATAGAAATTGAAGACGGGGTAACCGTAGCCAAAATAGAAATCGGGCGCCCAACGGGGATAGAGCACGCCCTGCCGAATTGACGAAGCGATTTCGGCGACGCGATAGATGTGCATCTCCGCGTCGGTCATGGTGGGCATACTGGGGCGCGTGAGCAGGGGCCACGCGCCCAGCGCGGCGATCAGCGCCGCGACCAGCAAACCCGGATCAGAATAGCGTCGAAGGAAAGACATCGTGATAACAAGAGTCAAGCCAGAAGCCCCCGTCGTTCTCAGGGAACTTCCGGCTTGATTGGAATCGCAAATGCGGCGTGTGGCCTATGCCAGCAGGCCCGGAATCTGTTCGGGGTATTGGGCGACTTTGACTCGGGCCTGCTCGAGGGCTTTGACTTTGTCGGAGGCCAGGCCCGATCCGCCCTCCACAATCGCTCCGGCGTGCCCCATTCGCTTGCCGGGCGGGGCCGTCTGCCCGGCGATGAAAGCCACCACCGGCTTGGTGAGATGATCGGCAATGAACTCGGCCGCCTTCTCTTCGTCGTTGCCGCCGATCTCACCGATCATCACAATGCGATCGGTCTGCGGGTCTTCCTCGAACATCGCCAGCACGTCGATGAAGTTGAGCCCCTTCACCGGGTCGCCGCCGATGCCCACGCATGTGGATTGCCCCATGCCGCTTTGGGTGAGCGCATAGATCACTTCGTACGTGAGCGTGCCGCTGCGAGCCACAATGCCCACACTGCCCGGCCGGGCAATGTAACCGGGGATGATTCCCACTTTAGCTTCGTCCGGCGTGAGCAGTCCGGGGCAGTTGGGGCCGATCAACTTCGCGCCCTTTTGATCGAGATAATTTCTCACGCGCATCATGTCCTGCACCGGAACGCCTTCGGTGATGCACACAATGAGCGGGACTCCGGCATCGGCGGCCTCGAACATGGCATCGGCGGCGAATCGCGCCGGAACGTAAATGAGCGCGCAGTTCGCGCCAGTGGAATCGACCGCCGATTTGCAGGTGTCGAACACTGGCACTTTGCCTTCGCACGCCCACTCGCCGCCTTTGCCCGGAGTCATTCCGGCCACAACCTTCGTGCCATAGGCCAGCATCTGCGTGGCATGGAACGTGCCTTCGCGGCCCGTGATGCCCTGCACCATTACGCGAGTGTCTTTGTTTACAAGAATGCTCATGAGCAATTCCAAATCTCAAATCTCAAACTCCAAACCTCAAATCGGCGGATTTGAAATTTGGAGTCTGAAGTCTGGAGTTTCTATTTGTTTTTTGCCGCCGCCACTGCTTTTTGCGCCGCGTCGGCCAATGAAGTCGCCGTGATCATCTTGGCCTCGGCCAACAGTTTGCGGCCTTCGGCTTCGTTGGTGCCCACCAACCGCACCACCATGGGCACGCCGGTCGGCACCTCATCGAGCGCCTTCAGAATGCCTCGCGCCACTTCGTCGCAACGAGTGATGCCGCCGAAGATATTGAACAGCACCGCTTTGACGTTTTTATCCGAGAGGATGATTCTCAGGGCCGCCGCCACTTTCTCCGAACTGGCTCCGCCGCCCACATCGAGGAAATTGGCCGGGGTTCCGCCGAAGTGGCTGATGATGTCCATCGTCGCCATCGCCAGCCCCGCGCCGTTCACCATACAACCGATCTCGCCATCTAGTTTCACGTACGAGAGCCCGTACTTTCGCGCTTCGGTTTCGGCGGCGGCCTCTTCGTCGAGATCGCGCATCTCGGCCAGATCGGGATGCTCGAACAGCGCATTGTCGTCGAGCACGATTTTGCCGTCGAGCGCGAGCAACTGATTGGCGCCGTTGATCACCAGCGGGTTGATTTCGGCCAGCGTGGCGTCGGTGTCCCAATAGGTTTGGTAGAGCGCGGCGGCGATTTCCCCAAAGGCTTTCCAATGTTCGTGAGGCAAGCCAATGCCCGCCGCCACATTTCGCACTTGATAATCGCGCAATCTGAGAAACGGGTTGACGTGTTCGCGAATGACTTTTTCGGGAGACTCCTTGGCGACTTGCTCGATCTCGACGCCTCCGGCCATCGAGGCGATCACCACCGGGCATTTGGCGGCGCGGTCGTTGGTGATGCCGAGATAAATTTCGGTTTTGATCTCGGCGGCCTGATCCACCAGCACTTTTCGCACCGGCAGGCCTTTGATGTTCATCGCCAAAATCTGCGCCGCGTATTCTTCGGCCTGCTGCGCATCTTTGGCCACTTTCACGCCGCCGGCCTTGCCGCGTCCGCCCACCAGCACTTGGGCTTTGATCACCGCCCGCCCGCCGAGTTCCACCGCAATGTCACGCGCCTCGGCGGCAGTGGACGCGACTTTGCCTTTGAGAATCGGAATGCCTCGCTGGGCAAACAGTTGCTTTGACTGATATTCGTGAAGTTTCAAAAGGGCCTCCGGAAAGAATGGAGTTGAGAGTTGGAGTTGGAGCGATTATACCATCCGCAGAATCGGCGCTACGGGACGGAGGGGCCGTCGGCCTCCACCGCAAAGCGCATCACCCGGCTGTTGTTCGTGTCCGCCACATACAGCCATCCGTCTCCCACAGCCAAGCCCGAAGGCAGATCGAACGTCGTGCTGTCGCCGCCAAAATCGCCGAAGGTGTGTTGGAACAATCCATTGTCGGCGAACACGATCACCCGGTAGCCTTTGGGATCGGTGATGTACACACGGTTTTGATTGTCGATAGCGATGTACGGTTTGTTGTCGAGCGACTGCCCCTCCCAGCCCGACACATCCCACTTGCCGAGAAATGCGCCGTCGGTGGTGAACACCTGCACGCGCTGATTCCACGTATCGGCCACGAACAGTCGGCCATCGTTCGACACAGCCACACCCACCGGCTCATCGAGCTCGCCGTCGAGCGCCCCGCCCGACCCGATCTGCCGCAGTGGGTTGCCCTCGCGGTCGAACACCAGAATCCGTTTGTTGCCGGTGTCGGCCACATACACGTTGCCGCCGCCATCCACCGCGATCCCTCGCGGCCCCCACATCGCGTTCAATCCGGCATCGGTCAACCCGAACACGCCCCACGTCGTCACGAACTCGCCATCGGGCGTGAACTTTTGGATGCGATGATTCCACGTGTCCGCCGCATACACGAATCCATCGCTGTCCACTGCCAATCCCCAAATTTCGTTGAACGTGCCGCCCATCGCCGTGTTCGATTCGATGCTTCCGAAAGAGCCCCATGCAGTGATGAACTGGCCGTCGGCGGAAAACTTTTCGATTCGATGGCCGCCTGTGTCGGCCACGTACACCGATCCATCGGGGGCGGCCGCCACCGCGCGCGGAGCGGTGAACTCGCCCTCACCCGTTCCCGGCAGTCCCCAAATCACGTCCGCAGTGAGCAGAAGTTTGCTCTCGGCGTACGGGTCTTTCACCGCCTCCGGCCCGATGCCCAACGGCCACAACTGCGCGGCCACATCTTTGCGAATGTAAAAGCGCATTCGGTCGGCCACCGGCCAACGCGAGAGGCTGTAATCCACACTCGTCAGTTCGCCATACTTCGTGTAATCACGGAAGAACCAAACGCGAAAGATGGCTTCGCGATACTGCGGGTCTTTGATCGCGTTCAGCAAACGCTCGCCGCCGTTTTCTTTGTCGAGGCCGAAGTATTCTTGCATCGGCCACCACATGCGAATGTACTCGAACGAATAGTAGCGGTTGCCGAGCAGGGGCTCCACCTTCGACCAGTTGTTGTCTCCGGCAATGATCAGCGGCGTATCCTGAAACGCCTCGCGCGTCGGCTGATCGCCGTAAAACACCTGCCCGGTGAAGTCGCGCATGTACCACGTCACCGGCCACGACACATCGTCGTCGTAGGCCACGCGAATGCCCATGCCGTCGGTGGTGCGCTTCGAGATTTCTTCCACCTGCGCCATCACCACTTTTACGCCCGGCGCACCCGAAGCGTAATTGATGAACTCGGTTTGATTGTCGAAGTTGATGTAGTTGGCGTAAAAGGCCGCGCGCGCGGTGAGGAAGACGAGGCCGACTCCGGCCAGCATGGCCGTGATCACCCCCAACTGCTTCCAACCCAGACTTCGCCCAACAAAATACATGCCCACTCCACCGCCGATGGACACGGCCATCGCCATCAAAAACGACATCGTCGCCTGCAGCTGATTCAGTTCGTTGCCTTGAAACGGCGGCGTCGCGCCGAGCCACTTGAAGATGGCGAACAGCACGCCGTAGATCGTGAGCGGCGCGACGAGCAATGCAATCCACCCGCTATTGGCGCGGAAGTTCTGCCAATCCACCGCTTCCACAATTTGCCCGAAGGCCCAGGCGGCCAGCAAACCCATCGGCAAAGTCATGTGCACGGTGAGCCATGGCATCTTTTCGCCTGCGTACGAATACATCGAGAATGCCAACAGTATCCAATAGCCGATGAACACCAGCGCCGGGAACTTGGCCGGAGTCGGTGTCGGTGTCCCGGCGGAGTCGTCGTCGCTGTCCGCATCCACCATCACCCATCGCCAAATCCCCAGCCCGGCGGCCAACATCGATCCGATGGCCGGGAGGAATTCATACACCGGCACTTGCAGGAGAAGATAGAAATACCACGGCTGGCTCCCGCGTTGAACATCTTGCTGATCGAGCCAATAGCCCAGCGACCCCACCATGCCGGTGGCGAAGCCGCCGCCGTTGGTGAACATGGTGGTGAACAGCGGCACGTAGATGCCGTAGAACACGCCAGACGCAATTAGCCATTTCTTCCAATCCCAAAACAAGCCGATGCCCGCCGACAGCACGAACAATGGCACGAACACCGTTGCGGTTTTGAGCAAGCCGCCGTACGAATAATCGAGTGGGTCGGCTTTGAGGAGGAGTTTGACCGGCACGGCGGTCAACTGCGGCAGGGCGAAGGTGATCAGCACGATCATCATGTTCACCGACGCATAATCGCGCATCTTCTCGCGAAAGACGGCCACCGAGATCAGCGTGGCCACAATGAGGAAGACGATGACCACGCCCAGCGCAATGCCCATCGCCGTGAGATATGGATTGGATGCCGAACTCGTGGCTATATCGCCGGACACGACGATGGGCGCGTTTTCTATTGCCCACGCGCTGTGCCGCCCATACCAGAAGAAGAAGCCGGACAAGACCGCCGCCACTGCCGCGCCGGCGAGCGTGACGCCGAACCACCACTTTTGCCGCCCCTCGGGCCACTGCGCCGTGAACATATCGCGCAGGTAGATGAAGCCCAAAAACAAGAGCCAGATGGCAACGTTGAAAAACGAAATTTCTTTTGTGGCATACAGCAAAGAGGTCGTTGCCGCCATGAGGTAGAGATATTTGTCCTCCTTCGTGTCCATGTAATAGAAGAGGGACAAAGCCATGAGCAGCTGCCACACCAGCGTGTACGGGTCTTCGCGGGAGTATCGAGTGTAATAGAGGAGATAGGGCGAGATGAGGAAGAACAGCGCGGCCAGCAACGCCCCCGCCCGCCCCAACCAACGGCGGAAGAAATACATGAGGCCGACGGCGATCACGCCGCACACCGCCGCCGGAATGCGGGCGGTGAAATCGCTGGCCCCGAACAGCGTGTACGAAAGAGCCAGCGCGTGAAACTGCAGCGGCCCGTGCATCAACGGCGTGTGCACGAAGCCTTTGCCCTTCGAGAGTTCCCATGAATAGTATGTGTGCAGACTCTCGTCGTGGCTGATCACGCGCTCGCCCAAATTGTAGAAGCGGGTGACAATTGCCAACGCGATCAGCACGGCATACAACGCCTTCTCCCAATCCAAAGCCAACGCCGACCACAAAGGCCGATCCAGAAGATTCGAGAAGGAAGATTGACGGGGCAATGATGCTTCAACCATAACAACACCTCAATATGCTAATAGCCGATGGCTAATGGCTAATAGCCAATGGCTGATCGCTATAGCCAATGGCTATTTGACCGCGTTGGCCGCGAGGGCGTGAATGTCCGCGCGAACCCACAAATCGAACGCGCGCGAGAACTCGGCCGGCCAGTTGCGGTGCAGCCACCAATTCACAAAGGATCGGGCGGTGACATCTGCTTGCAACGGGCGGGATTGCGCGGGGAAACGGTCGCCGACGTAGGCCGCACCCAGCGCGGGATCGGAGACTCCGTCCGTCGTGATCACCACCGGGCTGTTCGCCGCGCCCGCCAACGAATCGACATATCGGGCACGGGTGAAGTCTCGCAGTTCCCAACCCAACAAACCATCGCGAACATCGGTGGGCGAGCTGCTCACCACTGCGATCTCCACATCTTCGGCTTTGCCCGTTGCCCGAAGCGATGTATGGCGAATCTCGCTCACCATCAGCCGGATGTCGCGCTGAGTCGCCGTCGGAGTCCAAAGTTCGCCGGGGTTGCCCGTCCGCCACTGAGTGAGCGCCAGCCCCGCGCCCAGCGTGCCAATCGTCGTGGCGAGGCCCAAAGCGATGGCCGCGCCGCGCACCGCCGATTGCGCGCTCCACCCGGCGGCAAACAGAATCGTGACGACGACTCCGAGCGCGGTCACAGCGAGCGCAAGATACAGATTCAGATCGGGCGGCGCGTTGAGGATCGTCGTCGCCCCGCGCGCGTACGCGGCCAGATTGAAATATACAAACACCACCATCACAAATAGCGCGCCCGCTTGCGAGATCACCGTATCCCGTTCGCCCTCGAGCCACTCGCCGGAAAACGTTTCGGCCAGCGCTTTGCCCGCCAGCATTGCCAGCGGCACAACAACCCACACCGCATCACCCGCTTCGCGGCCCGGGTACAGAATCGCAAAGGCCATCGCGCCGACGGCCATCGCGCCCATCGCGGAGGCGGCTTCCCGCCAGATCAAGCTGGCGGCTCCCCGGCCCGCAAACGTATCTTCAAGAGCCGGGTCGCGGGCAGAAAAAATTTGTCGCACTCGCTCAATCAATGCATGCCAGTATTCCGAAAGAAAGGCGACGTACAACCCGCCCGCGCCCATCACGGCGAGCAGCGGCTCATACGCGAATATCATTTGCGGCGCAAGCCAAGGCGCGCGCGCCGCGCCGCCGAGCATCCACCCGGCCAGCCAGCGCGGGAGCGCCGCGCCCGCCGCCGACAGCCCCGCCGGGTTGAGCAAGCCCGCTGTCGAAAACAGCGCGAACGTCACTGCCGCCGCCGCAAGCATTTTCCAAAATTGTGATCGGAAAGTGGGGATGCCTTCGCGGATCGAGCGCGCGATCTGCGGCTGATTGAGCACGACCATCGTGAGTCCCAACAGTGACGCCGCCGCCGCCGATACAAAACGCGGCCCGCTGGCCAATCCCAACCCGAGTCCGATTCCGGCCAGCAGAGGGGCGCGGTCTGCGCGGCGAATCGCGGCGATGACGATCAGCAGACTGAGCGCGGCGAGGGTTGTGCCATCGGCGGCGCGCGAGGCGGCCAACATCACCGGCGAGATCGCCGACAGCGCGCAGGCCATGAGCGCCGCGCCGCGCCCCATCTCACGGCGGAAGATCATCGGCGCGAAAGCCACCGCTGTTCCGGCGAGCGCCGAAAGGAAACGCGCCCAAAACTCGCTAGCCCCGAACAGCAAAAACGAAAGTGACGTGAGTGTGTGCAGTGCCGCGCTCGTCGGCTGAACCGGGGCAATGGCCGAAGCCGAAACAAAACGCCACGCGGCCAGCGCTTCGCGCGCTTCGGCCAGCGAGAGCGGCGCATCGCCCAAACTAAAAAGCCGCAACGCCAACGCCAACGCGCCGATGAGCAAATACAATCCAGATTCCACATTGAGGGCGGCGGCCCACTTCAATTGCGCGGCCGCCTCATCTTTTTGCGCCACAGCCATCGTCATTGCCCGCCTGCCATTTCGTAAATCGTCACTCCATCGGATTGATAGATCGCGTTCATATTGCGGTCGAACTTCGTCAGCCCGTCGTCGCCGTATTGGCTTCTCTCCGCCGGGCCAACGTACACGTATCGAATGTTGTATTTTTGCAGAATGGGCAAGGCCGCTTCCCAATCTCGCGCCGTGTACAGAATTCTCACATCCTCTTCGCGCCCGGCAAAGGATTCGGCTGTGCCGCGCCACTGCAACTCATGAAACGGCCAACCCAACACAGTGGGCAATCCGGTGTGCGCCGACACGCGCGCAAACTCGGTGTAACTTCCGCCCACCGCTTCGGCAATCACCGGCCTGCCCTTCACTGTGGCATTGAGAAATTGAATCGCCCTGTAATCGGCGGCGCGGCTGAAAGCCATATACGCCATGCCGTCGAGCGTGGCAACCCGATCGCCGTCCGCATCGCGCGTCGTGCCCTGCCAGTTTTCGGTGATCGTCGTCGTCGCCAGCGTCGGATAGATCAGACCGATCACCACCGCCGCCGCCGCCACGGCCCCGAACAGAGTCTGCCCCAGCGGCCTCGCCATTCGCAACACCATCCACACTCCGAACGCTCCAGCCACCGACCACAACACCCAAGCCTGATAATAAAACTTGAAGATCGTATTCATGCGCGTGCTGAACAGATCGCGCAGATAGACGAACTCCGGGCCGAGTGTGAGTAGCGCGCCGGTGGCGGTCAGCACGGCGGCGAACACGGCGGTGGATGGGAAATTTGAATCCGGCGGGGCGCCGCCATCGTTCGCGCGGCGCGGCCCGAACACGAGTGACGCCGCCACCGCCAAAATGGCCGTGATCAGAATTGGCGTGAGCGCTCGTTCGATCTCCAATCGCCGCCGCAAAATAAGCGCGGGGGCGCTTGGCAGTGGCGCGCTGCCGATGAGCGAATCGATGGCGCTCTGCACTTCGGGGCGGCCGCTCAACAAAATCACCATCGTGAGCGCGGCGCAAATGAGGATGAGGCCGGCCAGCGTTGCCAGCCCGCTCGCCACGCCGCTCCGCCAATTGGCCCGGTTGAAGTTGCTCGCCGCCGCCCAGCCCAGCCACGGAACGACGACGAACAGCAACGGGCCGAACATGACGATGAATTGCTGGATGCGCGCGCCAAAAACCACGTTGGGCAAAATGCCGCCGAGCTGCGAGCGGAAGCCAATGTAAAACGGCAAATACAACACAACCCCCAAGGCCGCGAGGCTTGCGCCGAGAACCAATCCATCGCGCCACACGATGTCTGTCCATCCATCGCGCCGCACGCGAGCAACGGCGTGCGCGGCAACGCACACAAAAACGTAGATCGGAAAATCCCATGTGTTGAGGAATGACAACCCGCCGAGAATGATCGCCCCCGCGAAAAGGTCGAGCCACGGCAGAGGCCGCCATGCCGCAGAGACCGACGCGGTCTTGGAGGCCGCGTCGGTCTGGCCCAAAAACAAGTTGAGGGCGAAAGCGATCCCCAAAAACACGAACGGCAGTCCGAGCACGTGCGGGTGCATGTCGCCGAGCAAAAACGAAAAGAAGGGGAACTCGTCGATCACTTCAACTTCTGCGCCAAAGAGATCGCGGTCGTGAATCACTCGCGATGACTGCCACCACCACAGAAAACGATCGGGCGCGAACGACGGCATCCCTTCGCCGGGCGCAGAGGCAACGGGCGGGTTGTTCGTCCACTTGATGTCCACCCAGCCCCAAAAGTTTGATTTGTAATCGCATCCGGCGCACGCGGCTTCGGCTTCGGGCTGGCAAATGACGCAGTAACGATTATCGGCGGAGCATTGGATGCAGGCTTCAGTTTGCGACGGCTCTGCCGCCAACCAACCGAGTTTGTGCGCCACTTCCAGCCCGCCGTTGAAATTGCCGAGAAGAATGAACAGCGGCCCCAACAATGCGGGCGCAATTGCGCGAACGAGCGATTGCTTGCCCGCCGCCGCGATCATGTTGAGCACAACGCCAAACGCGCCCGTTGCTGTCAGCCCGAAGAGCAAAGCGATGGCGAGATTGAAGGCCACGCCCGGCATCACGCCGGAGAGCGCGGTGAGCATTCCGACGATCACATATCCGAAGTGATAGTAGCTGATGGCGTAACCGGAGAGCCATGGGTCGCCGGGCGGCTGGGCGCCGGTTCGCAATACCGAATTGAGAAAGGCGAACTCCATCGGCTTCTCGGTGGCGGTGATGGTGGGGTTAAGGGAGCGAGCATAAGCCCAGAAGCCGAAGGCGATCAGAAAAATCACTTCGACTGCCAACACCGATCCCCAATTGGTTTTGAGCCACTGCCGAATCTCGCTCGAGGTTTCGCCGCGCAGACAGGCCAGCGATGCCGCGCCGACGATCATGAGCGCGGCCATCACGCCGCCCGGGCTCACTTGCGTGAAGCCGAAGTTGCCGAGAAGCCAGCCCGTGTAGCCGACAGCCAACAGCCCGCCGGTTTTACTCAGCGAGTATCCGCGATCGGGAAGGAAACGGAAGAGGCGAAAAAGGATCGGCCAGGCAACGATTCCAAAGATGGCCACGATGAGCCACCACGAGGCAAAACTCTGCGCGTCAGTCATTCAACTCTCGAATTGAAGGGGCAGGGAATGAGGGCGGGGTATGCGGGCATCAATAAGTTTGGATGGGCGCGGGGGTGAGCGTGGGTGTGTGAGAGGCCATTGCCGGGTGTGTGGCCGACAGCGTGGGCGTATCACTGCGGATAACGACAGCGGCGGGCGTTTGGATGTACGGCACGCTGGGCGCAGAGGCCCGCGCCGCGCCCAACGATACGCCGGACACAAAAACCATCGCCGCCACTGCCATGCTCGCCGACACTTGCCACGACCGATTGCGCGCGCGCGATGCGCCCGGCAAGCCGATGGGCAGCGGCGTTTGCCATCGTCGGCGGACGGCCTCCCACCCGCGAACGGTGTTCACGGGGAGATGAGTAAGCGCCCGCGCGGAGTCGGCCACCGCCGAATATGTTTCGCGCAGCGCGGCCAATTCGGCGCGGCAGGCATCACAGCCGCGCAAATGCGATTCGATGCGCGCCGCCTCGTCGGCGGCAAGCCGCCGCTCAATGAAGGCCAGCAATTCTTCGCCAACGTGATTCGCAGAGATCATTGTTGACTGCTCTCCAAAGCTTCCAACCATTCGCGCCCCGCGTTACCTTCAACAATCAATCGCCGTCGCAGGGCGGCGATGGCCGCGCGCACTCGCGACTCGGCGGCCTTTGCGCCGCAACCCGCCGCTTCGCCAATTTGGGCGTAGCCCATCGCGCCGACGAAACGAAGAACGATCGCCTCGCGAAGTTTGGGCGAGAGGCTCTGCACTTCGGCCCACAGTTCGCGGCGAACGCCGCGCGCGGCCAGCCAATCTTCGAGCGGGCGAGCGGGCGCGTGTTTGTGAGCCTCCGCCGACTCTTCTCTGGCGAACCACAACAGCGGGATGGAAGCCAGCCATTTGCGGCGGCGCTTGTTGCGGTAGCGGCTGATGGCAATCGTAAAGAGCCAAGTCTGAAACGCCGACTTCGACGGATCGTATCGGCGCAGGTTTCGCAGGGCGTACACAAACGTGTCCTGCGTCACCTCGTCAGCGTCGTCGGCGTCGTTGAGCAAACCAGCCGCCAAACGGAACACCGCCGGAGCGAATCGCCGATAGATGGCCTCTGCGGCGGCTTCATCGCCATTGCCAGCGGCGGCCAGCCAATCGGTCAAGCGTTCATTACTGTTATACACGGTCACTGGTAGAAATCCGTTGTGCGGGCCAAGAGTCTTCACTCGATAGGCCAGCGCGGTATGGCTTTGTCAATCTCTGCCATGAGGCGCATCGTTTCTTTCAGGGCAACAACCACCCGCTGATAATGCGCGATGTCGTCATTGCTCAACGTCCGCCCCTTGCGGTCTTTCAGCCATTTGTCGCAAACTTGATAGCCGCCGACGCGGAACTCCCACACCGCCTCCGGCACGCCGCCGAAGTATTGCGAGTCGTTGATCCAGACTTTTCTTTTCTCGTGCTTCACCTTTTCAACGGCGTTACTGCCCGCAACAGAGTAAGACGTGATGAAGTTATCGAGCGCGGGCGATTTGAGCAAATGCAGGCCGACGAGTTCTGCGCCTTTGGCCGCAAGTTTGGCGAACAGTTTTTTGTCAGAAGTGAGCGGCAGGCGCGGGAAATCTATTTTGAGAAATTCGGCGTAACGCTCACGGTAGACGGGCGAATGGAAGATGGCATAGGCGTAATGGAAAACATCTTCCGGACCAAAGGTCTTCTTCAAATCGCCCGTGCCGTCGGCAGCAAACGTCAAGCCCAGTTTTTGAGAGCAGTCCGCAATGAACTTGTCGGATAAGTTTGGCCGACGCCCATTTTCGTGATCGAAGAGCGTGGCAGGGTAATCACCATTGGGATAGAGGTAGAGGGGGAAAAACGAATTGATGTCATAGGCGGCGCACGATTTGTGGCCGCAAACGTGTTCAGTGGCTAGCGCCCCCCACGCATCTCGGGTTTGCCGTGTAGCGATCAGGCCGATGTTTTCCCCCGACAACATATGCTGCATGACTTCGGCGCGAGGCATGCACATGAACCCCCGTGTCTGGCCAGTGTAGTACGTATGCCTGATGTCAAACGGCCGATAAAGGAAGCGCGCAAGTTTTGACTTGTGAACCCCATGCTTCCGAATGTCGGCTTGAGCCAGAGCGACTTTCCAATCGCGGACATCTTCGCCCAAATCAAATTTCATGCGCGCCATTTCCGGCGGCAGAGAGACGAAATCTTGCACTCGACTCAAGATTTCTTTCTCTGTCCAACCAATTGTCAAATCGTCTCGCGCAGTCACGATGCCCGCCGAATGCACCGGCATGATCTCCGTCAATTTCCAGCCTGGCTCATATTCGGCGCGGATTCTCCCCGCTTGCGGAGACAGAAGATAAGCAGGTTTAACAGGGCGTGCATTCCTCCATTTCAATGAACGAACATCGTTGCGCTCCAAGAATGCATACTTTCTGGCTCGCGCTCCCCAAAGCTGGGCGTGACGCGCTATTGCTAAACCGTCCCGCTTTTGGATGCGCGCAAGGTGTTGAGGCGGCAGCTTTATTGCCAAGATGATCGCCACCCCTTGTTGAATGTCAAAAATATTTTCGTCGGGGCCACCATCCGGCGCACGTTCTTTCTTCTTACTATTGCCGTGCAAGTCCAACACATAGAGTTCATCAAAGGACTTCAATAAATGCTGTCGCATCCCGCGAAAAGTAGGGTTGTCGAGGTAGCCGTGATTGGTGATGAAGGCAACTATGCCCTGCCCTGTTTGCTCAATGCGCCACTGCGCGAAGCGAATGAATTTCACATAATCATCTTGGAGCCATTTCGGGTTGCGTTCACCCAAAGGCCGCCCATCCACCGAGTAATAGTCGCGGACTAATTCGCCAATCCATTTGCCTTTATTGGCTGAGTGGCCGGAATACGGCGGATTGCCGACGATGACCATAATCGGCGCGTTCTTCTTCACCTGCGCGGCTTCGCTGGCTTCCTGCGAGATGTACCAGCCCAAATCTCCCAGCGTCTCAGAACGAGTCACCCCCTCGTCGAGCGCATTGGTCAAATAGATGCGGAGGCGATCCTCTTTGCCCCATATGTAATTCAGGTCTCGAAGCAGGAGGCCGAGTTTCAGATGGGCGATGACATACGGCGCAACCAGCAGTTCAAAGCCGAACAGGCGCGGCAAGAGATTCTGATGAACGTACTCCTGCCACGCGCCGCCCTGCCGTTTGCTCATCAACGTTTCGTGAATGACTCGGACGGCGAAATACAGGAATGTGCTTGTGCCAGTGGCGGGGTCGAGCAGATTAACGTCTTTGGCGGCCAACCCGAGCGGGCGATCAAAGCGATCTCTCAATAGCGAATCAACCGAGTTGACGATGAATTGAACGGCTGGCTCCGGCGTGTAATACACGCCGCGACTCTCGCGGAGTTTTGGATCATATGCGGCAAGGAAGGTTTCATAGAAATGCACCACGGGGTCTTCCGTCCGCGTGCGCTTGCCAAAGTCTTTGAGAATAGCGCTTAAGTCGGCGCGGGCCAACAGCGAGGCAATGTCATCCAGAAACGGCGCAATCAGCGTATTCTCCAATTCTTCGCCCACATCCAAAAACAACTTGCGGAGAAAGCGATTAGCCGAAAGATGCTGATACGCAGAGGAACGGCTGAACCCCTCGCCCCCATCGCCTCTCCCGGCGGGAGAGGCGGCAGGGGTGAGGGCGCTCACGCGAGCGGCGAACAACCCATAGGCCATCGTCTGCGCGTAGATGTCGGCAAACTCACCGGGTTTGAGGTTGGGAAGCAGGTATTCTTGAAATGCCTTGTATTGCTTGTGGAGCGCCCCGCTGATCTCCTCTTCGGCTTGAAGCGCGTTGAAGGTCAAATCGCGGATGAGTTTTGCCAACTGCGCCATGCGCTCGGCCAAATCGCGAGGCGTGCCGACGATGGGAATTTCGGTCTGATAAAACTCATTGAATAACTGCTCGGCGGTGGCGATACCTTCCGGGTCGGGCGTCAACTTTTTATGCTTGCCAATCGAAGCAAGGCATGCCGTGAGTTTGCGCTGCCCATTGACGTACCAGCGAAATTCAAGATAGTCGGTCAATATCAAATTATTGAGCGACTGTCTATAACGCTTGAGTTGATCCGACTTTTCGACTTTGTCGAGATCAACGCCAACATCCTTTGTCTCGACGTAACCGAGAGGAACACGGCGGCGCTCCACAATGAAATCGGGCGCGCCGCACTCAATGTGCTTGGGGTCGTTGGAGGCGTCAACGCCGGAAGCCAGCGATTCCAGCAACCACTCCAACGAGGAGCGGTAAGTGTGCTCGGTGGCTTTGCCACTCTGCAAATCGCTCTCGATCCGCTGAAGGTAGGTTTCGAATAGGTTCGCCATGCCGCGAATTGTAGTGCCAGCTAGTGATTTTGCAAAACTTCGTAAATCACTGTGCCCTCATTTTGGTAGGCTATCTTGAGCAACCCCTTTTCAGCCATGCTCTCGAACTTCGCCAGTGACGGCGCCGGGAAATAGACTCGCTCATACTCACCCACGACAATATATCGCACGCCGTATTTTTGCAAGAAGTCCATCGCCTGCTGGTAATCGACCCCCATGTAGAAAGCGTTGATGTCATTCGACCGCTGCCACACGAGCCGATCGGGCAGGAGCACTCGCTGTTGGCGCTGATGCCAGTTCCAGCCCAGCACACCGGGCAGGCCGGTGTTGATCGTGTATCGCGATCCCCAGCGGTATTCGGGCGCGTTCACTTCTACGATCACCGGTGAGCCTTTCACGTTTTCCTGCATCCAACGAATCGCGTCGGCGTCATATTTGAGATCGAACGACTGCCCCTGATCAGCATAGCGAGCATAACTCATGTACAACATGCCGTCGAGCGCGCGCGGCGCGGCGGGCGCGATCCGATCCTGAACTTTGGCCGATGTTGCCAACACTGTATACAACGCCGCCGCCGTGACCAACGCCGTGAGGCCGAACTGCCACACATTGCGGCTCAATGGTTTCCACTCCGGCATCTGCGCCCAAACCCAAGCAATGGCCGCGCCCGATGCGACGCTGAACAACGTCCACACTTGCAGGTAAAACTTGAACACGGTGTTCATCCGGCCAATGTCGCCTTTGGCAACGACGACTTCCACCATCACCGTCAGCGTCAATCCGAGCCCGATCAACCCCAGAGCCGCCCGCCGTTCGGGTTCGGCCTCCCTGCGGATCATCAGCAGGCCCGTCCAGGCAATGAGCGGCACGGCGAGGAGAGCCACATCGTATCCGAGCCACCACATGCCGAAGACCATCAGCATGAAAGCCACAAACGCAAACAGCGCCGGGCCGAGCAAATCTTTCACTTCGTCGAATGGAATCTTCTGCATCCATCGCCGGGTTTCGGTGAGCAGAAAAACGAAGATGACGAATAGAAACAGGCCGTGAACGGTGAGATACGAATCGAGGGGCGTTTTGTCGCCGCGCCACAATTGCACCGAGCCGTAGCCCTCGCCGCGCCAGTGCGAATAGGGCCAAAAGAATGCCAGCGACAGCAGGATGAGCAAAGCACAACGCCATGCAGTTTCGATGGCGTACCGCAAATCGATCTTGCCATGCTGGCGCAGTTGGCCGTAAGCGATGGCAACACACCCCAGCGCCCAATAAGTTTGATAATCGGAAAGGTTAGATGGCTGAATCGATCCGAACACAACGCCGCCCACGATCCACAGCGCCGCCGTTTCGAGCCAACGCCGTTCGCCGTCGGCCGCTGACATCACCGCCGAGAGCGCCCAGCCCAGCGCAATCACCGTGATCGTCAGCACGATCATGTGCGCGTGCAAGTCAGCGTACAAAAAGGTGAAAAAGGGAAACTCGGTGATTGGGATAGTCTGCTGATCCGGAATGACTCGCGTGGCGTTCCAATACCATTCGCCCGTGCCGATCATCACCGGCGTATGCTGAACATAGATTCGCCAGATGCCCACCGCCGCCCTCTGCCAATCGGTGATGAATTGAATCGGCGTCGTTGCCGGAACATCGAGCGCGGCGCGAGTGAGCGCCTTCATGATCGTCTGCGTCTGCCCCAAGTTGCCCAGCGCCACAAATAACAGCGCGGCGAACACGCCCGCCAAATATGGATTGGCTACGATGCGCTGTACGCTGTGCGGCGTGGGCAATGAACTGCTCGCCATTCGCTGGCCGGCCGCCACAAGATTGAAAGCCACGCCGAACGCGCCCATGCCCGCCAGCGAAAACAACATCGGCAGAATTAAGTTGTAGGCAAAGGCGGGCACGATGCCGAGCATCTTTGTCAGCGCGCCCACCACTACAAAACCGAAATAGTAATAGTTGAGATAGCCGCCCGCGTACCACGGATCGTATGGCGGGAACGACGTGCTTTTGAGCACAGCGTTGAAATACGAAAAATCCATCGGCTTCTCGCCGCCGTAGGCCGGGTGCCACAGATCGCCGTTGCCCCAACGGATGAGCAAAAAGAAAACGAACCACAACAGCGACAACAATTCGACGGCGAGGGCGTAGCGCCAGTTCACTGCAACCCACGCTTTGATCTCCGCAAAACGCCGCCACAGAATCAGGGACGCCGCCACCGCCATCACTCCGGCAATGATCCACAATGCCCATTGGGTGAAAGGAAGGATGCGGAAGCTGGCGAGAAACCACGATACCCACGCAATGAACAACAGCGCCAAATTGCGCGAGAGGGCATAGCCGCGATCGGGCAGGCCGCGCAGCGCGACGAAGGCGATGGGGAAAGCGATGAGGCCGAGCAACACGCACGCAAGCCACCACACGGCGACGCCCAATGGTTGGTATTTGTTGAGCGGCGATTCTCGATTGAACAGCTCGGCCCACGTGCCCCCTGCCCTTTGCTCGGCGAGGCGATCATCGGGCAGCATGAGCATGGTGGGCGCGGCGGTGGCTTCGCGCGGCCCCTGCGCCACCACCGTATTCAAGTCAATCGCCTCGAGCACAGCCATCGCTTTCTCGATGTCGAAGTCGGCGCGTTTCTTGAAAACCCAAACGGGCGCATGATCGTACACGCTGAAGGCTTCTTCGGCGGCGAGCGGGTTGTCGTTGAACAGAGGCGGAGTCGGCGTCGCGTTCCACGCCCACGATCCGCTCACATCCGAAATTTTCAACGGCCCAATCGTGATCGGCGAAGTGAAGGTCGCCGCCAGATCGAATTCGAGCCGCCCGTCGAACAGGGCCCGATAGTATTCCATCGTCATCGGATACGCGGCGGGCAAACGCGAGGTGCTCCAGATTCCGCGCTGGCTGGGCAGGATGATGTAATCCACTTGGGCGAGGTTGGTGCGGAACATGAGCCGTTTGTTTTCGTCGTCGTTCCAGCGCACCTCCATCGTCATGCCTTGATACAACCCGCCGAAGCCGTCGCGCCCGTCGAGGCGCAAAGGCAAGCCCTCATCCCAATTCTCGTTGGCGATGATCGAGCCCCACAACTGCACCGGGTTGCCGCGCGGCGCGCTGAGAAGCAAATAGTACGGCACGCCTTTAGTCACCGCCGCCGGGCCGAACGAAATTGATCCGCCGCCGCCGCGTTCGTCTCCGATTTTCGGAGTGGTCGTCAAATCGGCAGAGGCCAATGGTTGCAGCCCGCCCGGATCGGCGGCGAGCACAACGTGAATGGTGTGCGGTGCGTTCGAGAATCCGTCGCCCGCATAGCCCACCGAAAATTCATTGATCACGCCATCGATGCGCGGAGAGAAGGGCACGGGGATGGGAAAGTCGGCGCCGACTTGCATGCCGAAGGGAACGGGCACCGGCTCGGTGTGGGCGCCGGTGGCGGTGTCCATCCGAAGATTGATCGGCGCGGGCACGTTGCCGTAAATCCAGCGCGAGGCCTGAATGCGCGTGTTGTCCGTCCGATAGATCGAGGTGAAGCCCCATGCCCACGCAAGGCTACCGATCAAGATAATCGCGCCGAGGGCGATGGACGAAAGACGAAAAACAAAGGGCATTCGACGATTGGCAGTGTTCGTCATCCGTCGTTCGTCCTTCCTCTTCACTCCGAGATTCCACAACTCGCACAGCGCCCATGCGGCGAAGAGGGCAAGGAAAGGATAGATGGGCAAGAAGTAGCGCATGGATTTGACCCAGCGCGTGCCGGTGAAAAGAAAGAAGCCGCCCGTCCACAAGAGGGGAAGCAGATGCTTCTGCCATTCGTTTTTCTGAAAGGCGCGGCGCATGGCCCACAGGAAACCGCCCCACGCGGCGGCGCCGAGCGGCAAGCCCATGCCCCACAGCACGATGTTGGTGAGCGGGAAGATGATGGCCGGGCGATTCGTCCACTGTTCGCCGGGCGGCCCGCCGCCCACGCCGCTCGATTCGGCTTGCGCCACCGCCATGCTCGTCAGCCATTCGGGGTTGGGGGTGACGGTGAAGATCGTTGTGTCGCCCGTCGTGGCGCGGAACGACATGGGCTGTGTGACTCGAAACGTGATGAGCGACACGACTCCGGCCAGCGCCAACAGCGTGAACACTTTGCCGATGCCAGCCGCAGATTTCGAGTCACTGCTTTCGCGCAGGAGGGTGTCGGTGTTGGCGATGAAGGCGGCCACGACGATCATGCCCGCCAATGGAACGAGATTGATGCGCGAGGCGACAGCCATGCCGAAGAAGAGGCCGAAGAGGGCGTACCACACCGCCCCCCCCCGTCCCCCCCCGCTTCGCGGGGGGGGCAATACAACCCTCACCGCGCAATACATTGCCAGCATCACGAACAGCACGGCAAAGTTGTCGGAGGTCATGAAATGCGATTGCTGAATCTGCATCACGGCCAGCGCGCTGAGGGCCGAGGCCAGCAGGCCCACGCGATGACTGTACAGCCGCGCGCCGATGAGGTAGGTCACAAACAATGCCAATACATCGCACAACGCGGAGAGTGTGCGCCCCATGAGTCGCAGATCGCCGTAGGCGGTGTTGTCGGTGAGTTCGGCGGTGATACGGATGAGGATGATGGGCCACTGCCCCCAGCGCATCCGGTTATCGGGGCCGGGCGCGGCGAGCGAGCCGGCCTCATCGTATTTTTGGTAGGGGCTGATGGAGGAGAGGCGCGTGTTGAAATAGTCGCCGAGCGTTTTGGGGATGGAAAGGCGGGTGAGTGTGCTGGTGAGGCCGTATTCGTCGGGGTGGAGGTCAGTGCCCTGATTCCAATTCACCCAGTTGAGGCGGAAGTAGATGCCTACAACGATGAGGCCGATGAGCAGAAGATCGAATGCAAAGCCCAGCACATCCGCGAGGGTTCGAACGGCTGGCCGAGGTCGAACGGCGGCGTCCGACGGAGTGGAGGGCAGGTCAGGCGAGAGGTCGGGCGAGGGTTGCTCGGCGGCGTCTGTCGCGATCGTTTCAGTCATGCTCGTTATGGCTGTTCCAAGAGTCGCTCGTCAAAATCCAATGTGCCCGGCACAAAATATGTGAGGTAGTGCTTCTCGAAAAATTCCGAAACGTGAAAGGACAGTGTGCCGTCGGGGTACGCGCGGCGCAAAAAGTCGATGGCTTCGGCGTCGTCGCGGTGAAGGATGAACAGCTTGGGGCGCGGATCGTTTTTCAGATCATCCAGCGCCTCCAGCGTCAACGCCGCATTGTCCCAGCCATACCTTCCGGCATAGATGCCGACGGCGCGCGTATCCACCCAATACGGATACGACTTCACCATCACTGTGTCCCAATCGCCCACCGAGTCGGCCCATGCCCGAACTACCTTGCCGATCTCTGGCGCGTTCTGCACCGATGTTTGGTATTGATTAGCGTAGCGCACGAAAAGGATATACCAGTTTGATTGGGCGGAGATTAAAAATAGCGCGGCGACGAATGTCATTCCGAGCATTGCCCCCAACCGACCGGGGATCGCTTTGCGGCCATATTCGAGAAGAAGGCACAAGGGGATGGCGACGAGGACGAACACGATGGGCGCCGCCGCGCCGGAGCGATGCAGTGACGGGTTCTCGACCGGAAAGGCGAGGACGAGAGTGGAAGGCAAAAGAAGTATGGGAACGGAAAGAAGCAAAAAGAGATCGAGCCAGTGGCGGTAACGGATGTATCGGTAGAGGGTGAAGGCCGCGCCGAGAAACAACAGCGCCCCCATCACCCAATCGAGCGCGGGTTGCTCGGCGGGGCTGATCAGCCAGGCCGAGTCCGATGTCCACGAAAACATGCGCAGTGAGTTCCATTCGTTTTGGAGGAGCACTTGCCACGTGGGCGGCGCGGTTTCCAATCCCGGCTCGCCAGTGATGCGCGTGGAGGTGCGCCGCCAAAAGTTCTCCGGCTCGTCCACCGCGTAGCGAATCATGGGCATGAAGGCGGCGAGGAGAATGAGAGCCAGCATGAGAAGCCACACCCCAAGCCTGAGCGCAATGGCTTTGCTCCGGCGATGCAATGCATACAACGCAAAGGCAACTCCGATGGCAAGCGGCACAATGCGAATGGGCGTATAGCCATACAACCCAATGCCCAGCGCCGCCGCGCCCACCAACGCAAAGTTGCGCCGCTCGTATTTGAGGGCGCGAACGATGAGCCACAGCGCGATGGCCGAGAACAACATAGCGAACGGAAAGCGCAGTCCGTTGCGGCTGATGACGTTGGGCCACCAGCCGATTCCGGCGGCGAGCATTGCCAGCAATCCGGCGGCGTCGCCGGAGAACTCGCGGGCGAGGAGGAAGATGAAAGGCAGGGTGAGGAATCCGGCCGTGGCGGCGACGATCTTCAGCGTGAGGGGGGTGAGGCCGGTTCCGGCAAACTCTGCGGTGAAGGCGGCCAGATAAAACATGAGCGGCTCACGCCCGCCGTTGGTTGGCTCGAAGATGGGGCGTTTGCCGTTGTTGAGAATATCGTTCACATCTTTGATCTTCTCGACGTGATCGCTGGTCATGGCCACTGGCACTGCGTCGAGTTGCGAAAAGCGAAGCCACGCCGAGACGGTCAGCGCGGCGGCAAACAGAATGAGCGTGCGCGAAAGCCGAATAGCGGCCCCGCCGCGCGCCCACTGCGCGACTCGTTCAGCCCATTCCGCTCGCTTCGCTCGCAGCAACGGCCCTTCCCAAAAGGCGATCAGCCACAGGGCGAGGCTGGCTGTCCAAGTGAAGCGGGCGAAGACATTGAAATCATTATTGGCCGAGAATAGAAACGTGAGCGCGGTGGCAATGACGCCGACTCCGACTGCGCGCCATCGGATCCCAACATCCTCAACAGACGGAGGGATGATGCCGGGCAACGGCACGGCGCGGGGAAACGGATCGCTGACGAGAGCCGGCAACCAATCGAGATGGAGCCGCCACGCTTCGACGATCAGAATCGCGGCCCCGACGGCGAGCGCGGAGAGTCCGATCCACGGCTGACGGAGGGGCGTGAGGCTGTATTGCCCGATGAGCGCAATGATCATTGCCAACGGCACACCGGCCCACACCCACAGATCGACGCGCGCGGTTTCGACAGCGGGAAACCACTGGATGGAAGGGAGTCGCGCGGATTCGTCGTCGGCCAACACGGCAGGCAAAGGCCCGAATCCGAGTCGGTGAAGGAGGAGGAGATAAGCGTCCCAGAGAGTCATGGGGAAGGATGAAGGGTGAGCGATGAAGGATGAATCATGAAACCTTGCGAGTCACAAAGAAGACGTATGCGCCCTTCTCCTGCTCCCCCTCTTCGTAATAGCGGCGCAGAAGTTTTTCGGTGAGCCAAAGGTTGGCGCGAGAGGGCCAAAGTATCCACCGCCCGAAGAGGGCTTTGCAGATTGCGGAAGGCAGGCCCAAATAATGCCCCCACTCCAATGCGCGGTGCGCGCCCGGAGAGAAATAATACCAGCATCGCTCCACATCGAACCCGGCGCGGCCCAAACGCTCGCGCCACACCTGCGGCGAATCGCAGTGATGGTGGCGCGAGATGCGGTTGAAGAACCGCTCATAGGTTTCGGCCAGCGGGCGCAAACCCACGCGCCGAAGGAAACGTGAGATGGAAAGGAACTCAAGAAAGTGTTCGGAGGGCGAGCAGAAGATGAACCTTGCGCCCGGCTGAAGAACACGATTGAGATCGACCAGCACCGACTCCACATCGGGAATGTGTTCGAGCACCGAATTGCTCACCGCGCAGGCAAAGTAGCCGGTGGGAAACGGAAGGCGAGCGCCATCGGCCTGCGCGGACACGAGATACGCGCGCCGATCACGCGCTTCCTTCAGTGGCCGCCACCACGGATCGGCGCCCGCGCTCAATGGGCGGCCAAACGTCTCCGATGCAAAGTGGCCGTCGCCGCAACCGAGATCGAGAGTCGGTTCGGGCAGAGGCAAGTCGTCGTAGAATTTTGCCTCAACAGCGCGAAGCAATCCGCGAAAGGCGGGCATGGCTTTGATCTGCCGCCAGAGAAGATCATCGGTCATGAAACGATTCGCCGTAAAGACGCGAAGGGCGCAAAGTTGTGTGAAGGAGATCGCATTATTTGCGCCATTGCGTTGATTTCTCTTGGAGCCTATCTCCAAACCTCGGTTGGGGGCGCCACCGACGGCAATGCCGCCGGCTTACCGCCAAACCTCGAAGGCCATCTGCTTCACTTTGGGCCGGCGCTGGGCGCGCGCCCGCAGAAGCGCCTTGCGCCCGGCTTCGCTCTTCGTGTAAATCAACTCGCCGCCGCCCACGTAACGCCGCCAGTGTTCGGCGAACGATTCGGCCCGCTGTTTGTTGGCCGCCAGCACATCAGGCACAGGATGATACACCATATCCACCTTGTCCTGCCGCACTAACCCCCGCAAGAAAATCCACAGAGGTTGCCATACGGATTGGGGCAGAGTCGAAACGTCGCGGGTGATGAGATAGCGCGGCTCGCGAAGGGCGGCAAAGGTTTGCTGATAGGCGCGGGCAAAGGTGTCGGAGTCTTCAGGCGAGGCGTAATCAATGAACACTTCGTAACCGTCGGCGTCGGTTTGGCGCACGCGCACGAAATCGTCGCTCAAGTTGCGGCCGATCAATCCTGCATCGCGCAGCCCGGCCAGCACGGCTTTGGCAACGTCGAGCAGCACACCGTCGGGAGGGACGTCATCCACCAGCGCCTTGCGGAAGAGGCGATAGGCGCTCCGCGCATTGTATGCAAAGACGACGGCAGGCACGATGAACGACACCGCGCCGAACGCGCACAGCAACCCATCGAGGCCGCCCACGCCCACCGCAACACGCGCCGCCTGCAAACAAATATAGAGCGCCAACATGAGACTTGCGAGCAGCGTGGCGATGAACTCGCGCAGGAGTCTTTTCAACGTGTCGGTCACGCGGTGTGCGGTGAGGAATTTGATCTCGGCGGCGCCCAGCTGAGTAGCCGTGTACGTGAAGTTGCTGTATTCCTCGCCGATGCCCCACAACTTATACGAGTCCACTCGCGACTCGGCAGTGGCGCGGGCCAGCATCCGGCGATTGTATTTGTCGTAGTTGATCTGGCGGAAATCGCGGGCGCACAAATCGAACGCCAGATCACGATCCACGTGGACAACGCCTTTGGCGATTTGACCGTGTTCGCGCCCGACCAACATCTGCGCTTGCGCCACCGCCGATGCATCGGCCAGCATCTGCTGCCACTCGCCGTTGTTCACCACCCCCCAATACTGCGCGTGCTTGCGAGCAAATCGAAGCAGGTCGGCGTTGCCGCGCTCGAACTTGCGCGCCACGCACACCACATCCCAGTTGTGGGCCACTTTGCGATCCCACGACGGATCGAGGCGGAGGGTGCGCCCGCGCAGTTGATTGACTCCGGTGGATGTCGTCACCGCCGTGAGATCGACCAGCGTGTTCAACCCCAACGCATCCCACCCCTCGCCGAAGATTCCGCGCGTGCCGACGAGACAACGAGTAAAGCCCTGCTCGAACATCGCCGTGATCAATTGAACGTACGTGCGCGATGTCCAATCCTTTCCCGTTCCGATGAGCGACATGATCTTTTCGTCGTCGGTTTCGCCGTATTCAATCGTCGTTTCCAGATTCCGAGCCGACAGCCACTCGCGCATCACGCCCAGCATTTCTTCGCCGTGATCAGAATCGAGCAGGACAACGTTGCCGGTGACGAGGATTGCGTCGAGGGCATTGAGCTCGGAGTCGGCCACCAACGCGCGAAAGAGCCGAACGGCGCTTCCGGCATCGGGGTCGAGAACGTCTTTCAGTTTGCGGGCGCGCGCGCTCACCTTTTCGTAATCGGTGATCACCACCGCCCGCATCTGCGCGCCCAATGCTTTTTGCTCGGCTCGCAAAATTTTGATCGTGGCCGCATCCTTCGACTCGGAGAGGGCGAGGACGAGATCGCCGGGGGCGCGGCCCTGCCGCAAGCCGCGTTCGGTGAGCGAGAGGCCGAAGGGGGCCAGCGCTTTTTCGAGATCCGAAAAGAGTTTGTGATCGGCGCGGTCGTCGCTCGTCTTTAACACATTCAGCCCGAACGGCTCAAGCAGGTTTGCCCAATCATCGAGCGTCATCGGCTCGTCCATCTCATCGAGCAATGGCAGGCCTTCGGGAATGGGCTGTTGGCGCAAGCGCAGGTATTTGATTCCGGCGATGGCAAGCAACGGCTTTTCGTTGATGAAGTTCAGCCACACGTCGGGCGATTGGAACAGAAGGGTGGCGGCCACCCAACGGGAGAAACGGTCGGAGTCGGTGATGGCGTGGAGGGCGCGTTCGAACGCGGATTGAATGTCGCTGAGGTAGTCGGTCTCGCGCGGCGTCGGCTCGCAGAAGAGCACGAGGTCGCGATACGGCGCGAGGTTGCCCTCTTTGACCACAGCGGGCGTGGGCACTTCGAAGTCCACTTCGCCGAGAAGGCCGACGTAGTTTTCGTATTCGTCGTCGGTGTCGAGGCCGGGCAGGGTGGCGGTGAGGCCGACGATGCGCGCATCGGGGATGCGACGGATGAGTTCTTTGATGATCAGCGCCCAATAGTCGAGGAGGTGATGGCACTCATCGAGCACGACGGTTTTGACTCCGAAACCGACAAGCCGATCAATGAGCGCGCGGGCGTTGGCATGGATGAATTGCGCGCCGTTGAACTTGGGATCGCGCAGGGCTTCGCGTTTGCGGCGCGCGTATCGTTTGCGGATTTCGGAATCGTAAGCGGCGGGGTTGTTCGCTTTGAGAGTCTCGATGCGGAGTCGAGCGGCGGCCTCGTCGTCGGCTTTGCTTTCGCGCACGAGCGCATCGATCCAATCGACTTCGGCCAGTTCACGGAGGAAGTCGAGATTCTCTCCGGGCGTGGACAGAAGTTGGTAAGTGAAAGCGTTGATCGGTTTGAGTTCGCGCGGGTCGAGGCTCGCCCATTCGGAGATTTGCGACGGGTCTTGGAGAAAGAGGCCAACCTTTTCCTGCCACTGCGATTGAATGGTAGAGGTGGGCGCGAAGACGACGGCGGGCTGGCCGAAAGTGAGAATGAGTTCGATGCCGACGATGGTTTTGCCTGCGCCGGGCGGCGCGACAATGTGAAACTTGCGATCCGTCTCGCCCTTCGATTTCACCAGATCGAGAATCATCTTCTGGTATTTGCGGAAGGGATGGCGGAATTGGAGAGGGTTGGGCATGGAGAGCGAACGGCGAATGATGAATGACGAATGATGAACAGCTATTTGCCACTTGCTACCTGCTACTTGCCATTTGCTACCTGCGTTTCAATTCCTCATACACCACCTCGTACTGCTCGGCCACTGCATCGGGGGAGAAGCGGGCGGCGATTTCATCGCGCGGGCGAATGTACTTCTCGCGGTTGTCGAGCACGTCAATGAGGGCCTCGGCCAGCGCCGCCGAATCGCGGATGGGCACGATGCGCCCCATGCCGGTCATCGCCGTCGGTTGGCGGACACCCGGCAGATCGCTGGCGACGACCGGCGTGCCGCACAGCATCGATTCGATCTGCACGAGGCCGAACGTTTCGGTGCTGTTGATGCTGGGCAAAACAGTGGCGTGGCAAGCGCGGAAGAAGGTCGCCATTTCTTTGGGGGTGAGCGTGCCCACATGCACGTAATGCCGCTTATATTTTTCGAGCAGTGGCTCGATGCGCCGAACATAGGCCGAATGCCCGATGGCCTCGAATGGCCCGGCGTGCACGATCACCGCGTCGGGATACCGTTCCATGAGTCGCGGCAGGGCTTCCAGCAAATACTCCACGCCTTTCTCTTCGGCCAGCCGCACGCCGAGTCCGATGGCAGTCTTGCCGGCGATGCCGTGCATCTCGCGGAACACTTGCACATCGTCTTCATCAGGAATCGGAATCTCGACCGGCGGCGGAATGATTCTGACTTTATGCAGATACTGCGAAAGATACGGCGAGTGCCGGGCGAAGTCGTCGGTGTAAGCGCAGACGACGTCGCACAACCGCGCGGCGGTGTGATTGCTGAGCGAGAGGGCCGCGCTGGCAAGGTTGTTGATCAGAGTCGGCGGCAGAAGCAGATCAGAGTGATAGGTGAGGATGCTCGGCTTGCCGAACAGTCTGGCGCGGGTGGCGATGCCGCTGGCATCCAACTGCGGCAAATGCAAGCTGAGCACATCGTTTTGCCACACGAACTTGGTGGCGAGAAACGAAAGCGTGGGCATGATCACGCCCCGACTCACGCGGGCAATCACCGGCGCGCGAATCACACGCACGCCGTCCATCATTTCCTCGTAGGGCAGGCTCGGCTCGTAATGCGAAGTGAGCACGGTCACATCGTGGCCGCGCCTCGCCAGCGCGCGCGACAATCGCTCGACATAGATCGTCAGCCCCGACACGTGCGGGCGATAGTATGTCAGCGCGACAAGGATTTTCATTCAGCGTGAGTCGGCGGGGTGTGTGTCGTGGCAAGCAAGCCTTGCGCCGCAGTGGTGAGATGCTTGAAACTTTCGCCTTCGCGGTCGAGGCCGATGGTGCCGAATACGGCGATGACGAGAAAGCCGAAAACGTGAAGAACGATAGCATACGCCAACGCCACATCACCGGGCACGCCGAAGACGGCGAGGCTCGCCACCGCCGCCGCTTCGTACAGCCCCGCGCCCGACGGCGCAGAGGGGATGGTGAGGCCGAGCGCCAGCGCGCAGTTGACGAAGATGCCCACGTACCACGGCGAACCCGGAACGAAAGCCAATAAAGTGACATAGGCTGTCATGCCCCATCCGATCCACACCACCGCCGACCAGCCGATGGCTGCCGCCAGCCGTTTGCCTCCGGCGGCGCTCACTCCGCGCAGGAAGTCGTCGCCCCACGAGAGAAGGCCATCGCGCAGTGAGGGCTTAAGCCAGCCGGTGAACGATCGGGCCAGCGCAACGGCTCGTTCGCGAAAGGCGGCGGCCACGAACAGACTCACCACGCCCACAAGGGCAATCGCCGCCGTCACCAACCCGGCGCGCGCAAAGAATCCCTCGCTTGGCGCCAACGGCAACACCATGATGAGCATGGCAAACACGAAGAGCACGTCGAGCAATCTTTCGATGAGCACGGTCGAGAGTCCCTGCATCGTCGTCACCGTGCTGTTGCGGCTGGCAAGGTAGGCGCGACCCAGTTCGCCGAGCCGCAGAGGCAGAACATTGTTGAGCAAGTTTCCGGCATTGGAAATGTGGAAGGAGCGCGACACCGAAATGCGATCATCGAGCAGTGCGCGCCAGCGCCGCGCCCGCGCCCACATCGAAACGAGCATGATGGCCCCGGTGGGGATGAGCCAAAGATAGTTTGCTTTCGTCAGTTGCCCGGCCAGATCGGAGATGCTGACATCTTTGAGAATGAGAGCCAGCGCCGCCGCGCTGAACACGACGCCAACCACAAGCCGCCAATTGATTTTCACGATAGAGTCACCTCAGTGCGAGCGGGAATTATACTCGACGCACTCCCCTCATTCCCCTATCGAAAACAACGAGCCCTGCACCGTCGTCACGTAGAGCCGGCCCGGCACGAGCGCGCCGCCCGCCGGGTATTGGGAGATGCCAAACGATGCCACCCATCGCGGTTCGTCTGCGCCGATGGCGTACGACAAACACTCACCGCCTGTGCCTCGGTGTACCCCGCATAACATGATGGTGAAGAAGACCACCGTCCCGGCAAAGATCATGGCTTCGGGTCGTTCACGGTTCTCGGCGGCAATCGCCAGCATCTGCCCGAGTTCGGGCGTGCCGCTGATTCGCTGCATGGCAAAGTCTTCAATTTGAAACCACACCCCGCCGCCGAGATAGTAGCCGAGAAAGCCCAGCATCGCCGTCACCAGCAGCGTGTTGCTGATCTCCACGGCGAACAGCATCCACAGCATCGGCGCGATCTGCCGCAACACGTGGACGAGCACAATTTGCGAATCGGGCTGCCCTAATGCGCGGGCGGCTTCGATATATTGTTGGCCTTTGATCTCGCCGGTCTGTTGGCGCACGAGCCGGGCGGTCTCCGCCCAGCCAGTGAGCGAGAGGCCGAGGGTGAATGCCGTGACGCCGGACTCGATGCCGACGATAGCAATGACTCCGAGCGCGACAATGAGCACTGGAACCGCGAGCGACGCCGAAATGAGCGTTAGCCAGATCCCGTTTGCCCGCCCCACCGACCAGCCCGCCGCTACGCCAACCAGCGTGCCCACAAACAATCGGAGCGCGGCCACCGTCACTACCATCGCCATCGTCGGTCTCACCGCCCGCAACAATTGGCTGAGCAGATCGCGCCCCTGGGCATCGGAGCCGAGCCAATAGCCGGGAACGGCGGCTTCACCCACGTTCCGTTCGCATCCTGCAAAATGAAAACGCCCGCCGTGGGATCGCGGGGCGCAAGTTGTTTGCCGAAGAGGGCGATGGAAGTCACCGCCAGCACGATTATCCCGCCGAAGATAAGAGGCCAATTGACGCGGCGGCCCAGCGCGCTCATTGACTCTCCTCCGCGCGGCGAAGATGGGGCGCCAGCGCGCGCACCAATCCCGAGGCGGTCAAGTCGGCGATGAGAAAAAAGAAGGCGAACGCAGTGAGTGTTGCCGCCAACGCCGACGGGTGCAGAAAATACAACGACTCTTCGACATGCGAACCCTGCGACGGGATCAGAATCAACGCCAACAGTCGGCCAATGCCGGGCCACGAGAAAAGCCGCTCGACGACGATCATCTCGCCCATCAACAGCCGGAACGATCCGGCCATCGTGAGAATGATCGGCGCAAGCACGTTGCGAAATGCATGACGCCAGCGAATGCGCCCCCATGAGTTGCCCACCGCCCACGCCGTAACTACGTAACGCTTGCCCAATTCATCGGCCAGCAAATGCGCCGCCATCTGCGCGATCTGCACCGTCGGCCTGAGCATCAGCGCAATCACCGGCAAGATAAGATGCGCGTCCAAACCGTATCCCGCCACAGGGATATTCAACGTATCGGCGCCAAAGCGTCCCGCCATTGCAACCGCCCCGACGACGAACAGCGTGCCAAGATAAAAACTCGGCATCGCCAGCCCAACGGTCGAGAGCGGCGCAAGCCACAACGACACTCGCGGCGGATTGGCGCGCGCAGCGATCACCCCCAACAACACACCCGCAACGACACTGAACGCAAAGGCCACAGCCAACAGGCTTACACTCGCGCCCGCCGCTTTCAGCACCGCCTCGCCCACAGGCATCCCCGCGCCGAGGGGCAGTGAGCCAAAATCGAGTCCGGCGGCGTTCTGCAAATAAACCGCGTAAGTCGGCAAGAGCGGCGCGGGCCGCTCCAATGGCGCGAAGAACGGGTTGCGCTGCATCTGAATGTTGCGAGCGAAATGAGCGTATGAGAAGCCCGCAAAATTCGCCAGCAATAGCGCAACGGGAATGATAGCGACTCACCCGATGAGCCCTAAGACACTGAAGCGACTCGTTTTGGGGATGGCGGGCAATGGGGCGGATGTGGCTGGCGGGGCGGTTCGAGATGGAGTGGCCGGGAGGGGCGCCGCCACCAGAGGAGGCGGTTTGGCCGCCAACGTTCGCTGTGGGGAAACAGGGCGCGCGCCAGCGTGTCTCGTCACCGCAGGCGAGGCAGGAATCTCAAGAGCAAGTCGATCACCCTCGAGCCGCCGCTCTGCCCAGCGCACAGCCTCCTGCGCCACCGCATTGTCAGGATCAAAGTTCAGCGCTCTTCGAGCATAAAGGAGGGAATCATCCGGCGGCGATATGGCGGCCAGCACAAGGAGCGCCTCGGCATTGCCTTCATCCAAACTTGCCGCCTCATGCAGTAATTGCCGGGCCTCGGCAATTTGCCCTGCCCTGATGTGTTCCTTCGCCGCCGAAAGAAGTGGGGCCACACTCATAGCGCCCGCTTTCCCATTTTCTTCACCCTGCCGATTCGATACCTCTCGCCGCCAAAACCTTCACGACAGATGATGTCAGTTCACGTCCAGCACATCGACCGGCTTATCTTCCACCTGCACTCGATCCTTGCTCACCCGCACCTCTTCGTGGTACGACCGCTCCGTATTCACTTCCCACAAATCATGAGCGCCCAGCCCCAGCATGTTTTCCACCGCATAAATCGCTGTGAGCATTGAGTGATCCTGATTGTTGTACTTATGCAATCCGTTGCGCCCAATCGTCTGCAAATTGCTGAAGCCGGCCAAATACTTTTTGATCGTCTCCAAATGCTCGGCATACACCGAGTCGTACACCGGATACGCTTTCAACTGCCGCACCACCGTCCCATCGATCACCTTCGCGCCTTTCGTCAGCCCGATCTTTTCCATCTCTCGCTTGCCCAGTTCGAGCAATTCAGCGTCGCTCATCGTCCACAGCGCATCGCCCTCGGCGCAAAAATACTCCAGCCCCAAACTCGAGGTGGCCGAATCGGCGACCATGAACGGACTCCAGTTTCCAAAATTCTGAATGCGCCCCACCTTCACGTCCGGGCTGTGAATATAAATCCAGTTGTCAGGGAAGAGATCGGGCTTGTCCACGATCAGCACCACCGTCAGAAAATCACGGTATGAAAGATGCCGGATCGAAGACAGAATTTCGAGCGGCGGCGGAGGATCGAGTTTGGCGATGAGCTCGGTGAGCGGCGCGGAATTGATCACGTCGGTCGCCCCGATGAATCGGGGGGCGCCGCCGATGACCGCTTCCACGCCCGTCACTTTATTTCCCTCCCGAACCACTTTCACCGCATCGGCATTCATAATCACCTCGCCGCCCCGTTGCCGAATCAGTTCAACTACCCGCTCCCACATCATGCCGGGCCCGCGCTTCGGGTAATGGAATTCTTCAATGAGGGTCTTGATGTCTTGATTGCGTGGCTTGAACAGCGCATTGCGAACGGCCTCGAACAATGACAGGCCTTTGATTCGCTGCGCGGCCCACTCGGCGCGGATTTCGCTGGTGGGAATGCCCCACACTTTTTCGGTGTACGTCTTGAAAAAAATCTCGAACAGCCGCTTGCCAAAACGGTTCGTCACCCACTGCTCGAAAGTCTCTTCCTGCGGATAGGGGAAAAGTTTGTATCGAAGATACGACAGCATGATCAGGGCGCTGCGCCAGAGGCCCATGTTGAAGAGCGCGTTGAAAGCCCGAAGAGGATAATCGTAAAATTTGCCGTCGTAATAAATGCGCGAGATGCGCGGGCGGAGCATGAACTCGCCGCCCATCCACTCATTCCACAGCGCATTCACCGCCTCCACTTTGGTGAAGAAGCGATGGCCGCCGATGTCGAAGTAATAGCCATTGTATTGCTCGGTGCGGGCGATGCCGCCGACGAGATGATACTTTTCCAGCACCGTCACTTTCACCCCGCGCCGAATCAACTCCCACGCGGCAGTGAGGCCCGCTGGCCCCGCGCCGATGATGACGACGTGGCGCGATTGCGAATCGAGGAATGCAGATTGTGGGTTGGTCATTGGGAGTCGGTTAATTCCACTTCGGCCAGAGTCGCCCATCCGGCTTCGCGGACATCACTCCAGTTCTGAATCGGAAGCATGGTTTTCGCATGCGGGTCGAAGTATCCCACGATCAATCGCAGAGGCGATGTCGCGGAAGGAAGGCGATCGGTGTCAAAGACGTAATCGTCCCGCCGCAATTCGCCGGGCAGCCATGTTGTTGGCAGGGTCGTTCCCATGCCGGGATAATTCACGTAGTCGAGCCAGAAGGATCCGTCGGGGCGGACGAGGCGGACGGCGACGGTGTAATCGGTGGAGGGGGTGATAAGAGTCTGCCAGTAAAAAGTAATTAGTAATTGGTTATGGCGGCGGGCGACAGTATAACCACGAAGGGCAATTTCATCGCCAAATCGGATGTCGGTTTGAGTCGCGGCGGTCGGGATTCTGTCCACCAACGGCGGCGGCGAATATGCGGGGAGAAGATAGAGAGGGACGACGGCAACAGTGAAGGCGAGCATCGCAAGCGAAACGGCGAGGGCGACTCGGCGGACGGCGACCGGTGAGCAGCGCGCGCTGAAGCTTCTCAGCCCCCACACGGCCAGCGCCGATCCGGCGGGCAAAGCGGGGAAGATCAACCGCCCCTGAATCCCGGCGGCAAAAAACCACCGCGCGCCCAATGCCAGCACTGCGCCAACCCAAACAAGCGCAATCAACCTTGCCCGATGGCAAGCAATGTATTCTCCAATTCCGCGAAGCAGGTCGTTGCGCCGAAGAATATCTGCCAGCGAGCCAAACGCGGAAACCGAGAATGCGATCACGGCCATCGCCGCGCCGATATCGAAGAATGCGTAAATCCCATAGGGCGTGATGGGGACGCTGATGTGGCCGAACAATCCCCACGTTGAAAGGCGCAAGAGACGGAATTGGTCCCACAGAAACGAGAGCGACGGAGCGGACGGCGTATCGGCGCTGCCGCCTACGAATTGGAGGAACGCATTCAACGCCAGCGGATCGCCATACACGAATTGATTGCGCGCATACCACCACCCGGCAACCGCCATGAACACGGCGGCGGCAGTGGCCGTATCGGAGAGTCGGCGGGTGATGAGGAAGATCAGCCCCAACGCCAATAACGCCAGTGCTGTGCCGATCAGTTTCGACAAGGCCATCAGCCCCATCGCCGCTCCGAGCAGCGCCGCCCGGCGGCGAGTCGAGCCGCTGCGGGCAATCCACAGCAACAATGCCAGAGTCAGAGTGGAAGTGAGGGTAATGGCCGAGTCGTTACTGCACGAGGCGTTGATGAAAATGAATTGTGGGATGAAGGCAATGATGGCGGAGGGGAGAAACAGCGCCCACCCCGATTGAGCGTCAGTCACGGAGCGCGCGATGAAAAATGTCGCCGCCACCGTGCCTGCGCCGAGCAACACCGAAAGCCAACGGCAGAGACGCACGGCCAGCGTTGCGCCGCGATACGGAAAGGTTTGATCTGGCCCGTGAAGAAAGGCGTTCTTCTTTCCCGGCAGTGTCGCATCGCCGATATTGGCTTTGGGTTGAAGAACGGCTTGGCGGCTCAAGTCGGATGTGTCCACCCAAAATGATGAGACGGCGGCCGCCCAATAAAACAGCGGCGCTTGCAACGCTTCCTGATCCCAAAGGTGTTCGCCCGGTTCACCCAGTGGAGGGAACCACCCGTAGCGGGAAATGTAATTGACAACCGAGTAATGCTGAAGTTCGTCGGGGGTCTCGAAGATGGGGATGGCGACAGAATAGATCACACCCAGCACAGCAAAGGCGGCAACAATAACAGATAGATGTCGCATCGAGAGTTAAGGGCGAACGGTGAAGTGAGCGGCTTCAACCGAGTTGAGGCCGTCCGCCGAATTGAGCCGCTCGCTCGTCGCCGGATCGTACATCCCCACTTCGATGCGGTAATCGCCCGGCGGCAAGTCACGCGGCAACACGATGGCGAATAAGTCATCGATCTCTTGTCCCGCCACCCACGAATCCGTCGGCGCGAGCCCGGCCTGCGGGATGCCATCGTGCTGGGCAACGAGTGCGCCATCGCCGTCGAAAACGTGCGCGAATATGCTGAGTGATTTGCCCATCGCGCGCAGGCATCGCCATGTGAGCGCGACTCGCAACACGCCGCCGGATCGCAGATCCGATTCGACCAAGCGCACGCGGGATAATTCGGCCATATCCCCAAAAATCACGTTGGCCGATGTGGGGCGGCCAGATTCTGCGCCCGTAAAAAAGTGAAGCGCGCGAATCGGCCCGAACCATCGCTCTTCGGCGCGAAACATGTTCGCGCTGGCCCACGATTCGATTCGGCGGCTCGGATCTCCTTTCTCGGCGTTCCACAGCACCACCCACACTTCGCCGGCTTCCGCTATCCGTTGGCTCATTTCGGTTTCGACTCGATCAAAATCCACCGGCCAGCCGTTGGCAATCGGATGCAGACTCATTGCGCTCATTCCATTCTGCGCGCGCAAAATCTCAAACTGATTCGGCGGATAGAGCCACACCGCCGCGCCGGGCGTCGTCTGCAATTGCGAGGCGAGAGCGGCATAATCTCCTGCGAACGCCGCTGGGTCGCCGAAGACATCATGGGCAATGCGCGCCGTGAGGGCGCTGGAGGTGTTGACGACGCGCCACAAGTTGAGAATCGGCGCCCCGTCGAACACTTCGGAACGAGTCAAATCGAGGCGGGTGTTGTACGTGCGGACGAGTTCTAATACCAAACCGTCGGGGGTATCAGATGGGAAAGGGTAGATGGGCAAATCCTGAATCACGTAAATCGAATCGCCGCTGAGGAGCCACGGGATGATGTGCGCTTGCTGTTCGGGCGAATCGAGAAGGCGCTCGACGATGCCGTGGCGCTCGCCCCAATTGGAGTAAAAGATAGGGTTGAGGGTGGGCCACGCCAATACGTTGATCCGTTGTCCTGTGATCCGTTGTTCGCGGAGAAGATCGGCCACAACTTGTTGGCGGGCAAGGCTGT